>ULVU01032551.1_pt1 | contig 61888 bp, 46 predicted proteins | sample 1959731 | NCBI WGS metagenome assembly ULVU01 (sample SAMEA4835794, study PRJEB28245) | human gut metagenome | biome: gut microbiome; material: fecal sample | place: Denmark | collected 2008 | reverse complement strand
ATGAAAGGATCTTTTTTATTAATAGATGCAACTAAAAACTCGCAAACTCCCTCTGAATTTATTTTTCTCCCGTTTGTTGTGCAGTAATCAACCCCATTAGGAGTGTGGTACACCACGAATCTGTCGAAACCGTATCTGAAAATTAAATAACGCTCGGAACCGGCCTCTTGCAACATTTTTTTTAACAGTAAAGATTGCCCATCCCAGCGTTCCTTCGTGTGCATTCGCCATCCGTCTTTCATCTTGCAAACAGTTAATAGGAATTCTTTTTTTCCATCGGTTTGGATAAAATATTTTTCTGTTTTCGATTCAGACAGGCAAGTTAAAAGTTTTTCAGGAGAAGGATTGGAAACGAATTTTTTTGCATCAAAATCACAAAAAGAGCAGGATACTAATTTGCTCACATCAAAGTTATAACTTGTCCTGTGAGCATTGCTTATCTCTTTGATAATTTTTTTTCTTGTTTATCAAGTGAACGTTCTGTTCGTAGTAGTTTTTGTACGATAGCGGAACCGTCTGTTTTTTTATTATTACATGCGCTAATAATAAAAATGGTAATAAGGAGACATACATATTTCATACCTTATCTAGATTAACTGGTAAATAATATATTGAAAAAAGCGTTTGCAGTTTTACTCCTTTCTTTGTGTACGCACTTTTTCAAACTTGTTTGACGAAATTAAATTATAACCAAATTTATGAAAAAATACCGTATTATCAAAAAGAAAAAGGTTTTAGTTTTGAAAAAATTGTATTTTTGTTTATTAAGAAATAGACGTTGAAATTGAAGGGAAATTATATATAAATGATAACAGAAGAAAAACAAGATAAAGTATTTACCCGGGATTTCTTTCGAAAGGTGGGGAAAGCGATACATGATTATAATTTAATAGAGGACGGGGACCGGATTTTGGTAGGAGTTTCGGGCGGGAAGGATTCATTGGCCTTGTTGGAAGTGTTGGCCATGCGTGCCAAGGACCCGAAACAAAATTACACGGTCATAGCGGCTCATATCGCGGTGGAGGATGTCGCTTACGAAGTGGACAGCGATTACTTGCGGGCATTTTGTGAACGTCTGGGGGTGGAGTATGTTTACCGGACGATACGGGTAGATACCACCGTGAATCCCAAGAAACCGGCTTGTTTCGTGTGTTCATGGCATCGGCGCAAGATGCTTTTCGATATTGCCAAAGAGTATGATTGTAAGAAACTGGCCTTGGGCCATCACCGGGATGATGCCGTGGAAAGTCTTTTGATGAGCATGATGTTCAACGGAACGATTTGCAGTATGCCTGCCCGGTTGGAAATGTTCAAGAATACGTTCACGCTTATTCGTCCATTAATCTATCTTTCGAATGACGAGACTTCACGATATGCCGAAATGCGGCAGTTTAAAAAGCAAAAAAAGCATTGCCCCCATGAAAAGGCAACGAACCGGGATGCCGTGAGTAAGTTGCTTGACCAAATGGAAACGATCTCTCCTCATGCCCGGAGCAATTTGTTTGCAGCGATGCAAAATATCCGGGAAGATTACTTGCCTTGACGCTATTTATATACCGGGAAATGATAAAAACGGGATCGAATGATTTTTAAGTGACCCTCCCTTTCCTGCTTGTAGAGTGGGAAAGATAGTTTTTTCTGTATCAGATAAATGGCATCGAATTTTTTAAATAAAAATATTTGTGGGGAAAAATTGTTTTATTCAAAAAAAGGTCCTAATTTTGTCTTCAGGAGGTGAGGATTCCAGAGAGAATGGAATTCTTAACTAGATAAAGGCACTTATTGGAGGATAAGTGTCATTTATTTTTTTATGTACAAATCAAGATCTTAATATAACAATTATGACAAAGAAGGTATCTTATGTAACCAAAGAAGGGCTGAAAAAATTGCAGGATGAACTGGACAATCTGCAGAATGTAGAGCGCCCTAAGATTTCTAAGGCAATTGGAGAAGCCATCGAAAAAGGAGATATCTCCGAGAATGCAGAGTATGATGCGGCGAAAGATGCCCAGGGATTGCTGGAGGCTAAAATCGCCCAGCTACAAGATATAATTTCCAATTGCCGGATCATTGACGAGTCACAGATCGACACGTCAAAAGTTCAGATATTGAATAAAGTGACGATCAAAAATATAAAGACAAAGGCAACGATGACTTATACTTTGGTGTCAGAAAGCGAGGCTGATTTCAAGGCTGGTAAGTTGTCGATCACCACTCCTATCGCTAAAGCTTTGATCGGTAAAAAGCTAGGGGATAAGGTTGAGGTGCAAGTGCCGGCAGGATTGATGGAGTTTGAGATCATGGACATTTCAATTTAATTGAAAATTGAAAATGGAGAATTGAAAATGAAAGTCGGTGGGGGTGGGAATTTAGAATCTAAAATTTAAAATCTAAAATAGATTATGGCTTCAATTTTCACGATGATTATTAACGGGGAGATTCCATCTTACAAGGTGGCTGAGGATGAAAATTACTATGCATTCTTGGATATTAATCCCATGCAGAAGGGACACACGTTAGTGGTTCCAAAGAGAGAAGAAGACTATTTGTTTGACTTGACGGATGAGGAATTAGCCGGGATGATGGTGTTTGCCAAAAAGGTGGCAAAAGCAATTAAGAAGAGTGTTCCCTGCCAACGTGTGGGGGTAGCCGTGCTGGGCTTGGATGTTCCACATGCTCATATTCACTTGGTTCCTTTGGTTGAAGGCAACGAGTTGAATTTCTCTAACCCGAAGAAACAATTCCCGAAAGAGGAAATGGAAGCTTGTGCTAAGCTGATTAATAGCAATTTGTAAAAATATTAGACAATTTATCATGAGGGACGCAACCACGTCCCTTTTTTTATCAGAAGATGGAAAGAAAAAAACTATACAACGCTTACGAGCAACACGAGGGATATAATTGTTTCGGTTGTGCATCCGGCAATGAACATGGTTTGCGCTGTGAATTCTATGAAGAAGGGGAATATATTACTTGTCATTGGATGCCCCGACCTGAATTTCAAGGTTTTTTTCACGTGTTACACGGGGGAATACAGGCAACTTTGATGGATGAAATTGCGTGTTGGAATGTTTTTGCTAAAGTGAAAAGTGCGGGAGTCACGGTTGAATTAACAACGAAATATCGTGCTACCGTTTATTCCGATCGGGGAGAAATATTCCTGCGTTCCCGTATCGTGGAACAAAGTACCCGTTTGGCAAAGATGCACGTGGAATTATTCAATGCGGATGGAACGTTGGGTAGTGAGGCAGATGTGGTTTATCGGATATTCCCGGAGAACGTGGCTCGTCAACGGTTAGGATGGACGGGAATCGAGGCATTTCATCCCGAGGAAAACGAGTAAACATGCTGGAGGCCCGTGTAATGGGAAATGAGCCGGGAGCGATACTTAATTTTGATGAGGTTTGTCAAAAGTTGATTTTGAATTAATGTAAAATAATGTTATTTAAATGCTATCATTGTGTTATCATAAAGTAAGCCGCTCCCATTCCGCTCCCATTCCTGTCCTATTCCGCTCCTATTGTAATAATAAAAAATTAGAATTAGATAGTAGGTGTTAACATTTGTATGAGTAAATAATAACATGATGATTATTGTGTAAATCATGAAATTTGTCAGGATACTCGTTTTGCATGAATAGATCATTACTCGAACTCCGTTTTTCAATTCAAACGGGAAATGATTACCTTTGTCGAGAAAGATTTACACGTGGTGTAATGGCCGTTTAAATGCAGAAATAATGAATGATATGGAATACAAGAATGTGGTTTGGGATTGGAACGGGACGTTATTGGATGATGTGAAAATTAGCGTGGATACGATTAACGTGATGTTGGAACGGAAGCATTTGGGGAAGTTGACGGTGGAAGAATACCGATCGATTTTCGGGTTTCCCGTGAAGCCTTATTATGAATCGATCGGGTTTGATTTCACGCAGGATGACTGGGAGGCCGTGTCGAGGGATTTCGTGAACATTTATAATGATCTGGCGAAGAACGTGGAGCTGACTCCCGGGATTATTCCGGTGCTGGAGGGAATAAAGAAAAAAGGCATACGACAATATATATTATCCGCGTTGCAAGAAGATTTGCTGACCGGAATGTTGGAGCGATTCGGTATTCGGGAATATTTCGAGGGAGTTTGCGGATCAAATAATATTTACGCGGATGGGAAGGTTGCACGAGGGGAGGAGATGTTACGGATGTTCCCGATCGTCCCGGGAGAGACGGTTATGGTCGGTGATACACTACATGATGCAGAGGTTGCGGAGACCTTGGGGTTTGATTGCAGATTGTATGCCGGGGGACACAATAGTGCAGAACGCTTGGCGGAAAAAGGAGTCGTTCTGAGGCAAATGGACGAACTGTTTCTTGAGAGATGAGAACAAGATATTCAAAAAGGGACCCGATAACGAGTCCCTTTTCTTTATATTAGGTTTTATGCTTATAGTTTGTATTGATACAATTGAGCTAATATACTGTGATATTCTTTTTCCACGTCCAGATAGCTTTGGTGACTATCATAGATTGTCGAGAGTTCCGTGAAATAATCAATCACGGAGAGTTGTCCGGCATTCAGGGCCTTGTTGAGTAATTCGATATTACGTTGTTGTTCCAATACTTTGGCATAATCGGCACGGGAAATCTGTAATGCCTCGGCTTGTTGGTAAAGCTGTTGAAGATTCGTTTTCAAATTCAAGCGATTGTCTTCCAATGAGGCCGTGGCAAATTCAGCTTGTGCTTTTGCTTTTTTCACCGTGTTCTTGTTCTCGAACAGGGGGATAGATACTCCTACCATAAATCCATTAGAGGCCACGTGATCTTTGGCTGCATTGCGTTTGTACCCGACATCGAATTTCGGTAAGGTAAGGGAACGACTTAATTTCACTTCCCGGTTGGCAATCTCTTGATCTCCGGTAAGGCTTTTCAAATTCGGGTCAGCCTCCATGAAGGCAGCTTGTAATTGGTCAAAATTGATGAGTTCTTCTCCCGTCGGGTAGTCCGTTGCGTCAAACGTGATCGGGTTCCCCCCGTTAAAATTGCGAAGTTGCTCTTCGGCAGCGGTTAAAGCGGCTTTGTTCAAGCGGCTTTGATTTTGGGCATTCAATAATTCCAACTGGATTTTATTTAATTCCAATTGGTTCGCGTCACCGGATTCAAACCGCTTTTTGTAGAGAGCGAACATGGTTTCTGCATTAGCTAATCGTTCGTCCAAGAGGCTCTTTTGTTTCCGCAAGTAGATGATCTCTATACAAGTCTGTTTGGCATTTAAAAGCAATTGTTGGCGATAGGCGGCGGATTGAAAACCGATCGTGTTTGCTTTTAAATTTGCCAGTTTGTTTTTGTTCGAGTAGGTCGTTGGGAAATCCAGCGATTGTTTTACCGTCAACGTGTACTCCGAACCGGGATTGTTGCGGTTACCCCACATCTGTTCCCATTCCACCGAGGGGTTGGCAAGGAACTTTCCGGTTTGGGCCTCCAACTTTTGAGCATCGGTCATTTTCGTGTTAGCTTGCAATGACTTGTTATTGGTTTCAATGCTTTTCAGCACTTGATCGATGCTATTTTGGGCTCTCGTGGTGAGAGTACCCAAAAGCATCCATCCGAGTATGTACAATTTATATGTTTTCATTTCTTTATTTTCAAAAGGTTACATTTCTAAGTTCTCGATCTCTTTTTGTTTGTGATTAAGTAACAAGTACATGATCGGAACGACAAAACCGTTTAATAAAGTAGAGCTTAATAATCCACCTAGAATGACCTGAGCCATGGGGCTTTGGATTTCATTACCCGGAAGGTCACCGCCTACGGCTAACGGAATCAAGGCTAAAGCGGAAGTCAAGGCTGTCATCAAGATCGGGTTCAACCGGTCAAGTGAACCATGAACAACGCTATCATGCAAGGACATACCCTCCGAGCGCAGGTGATTGTAGTGAGACACGAGTAATATACCGTTTCGGGTAGCGATTCCGAACAGGGAGATAAACCCGATGATGGCCGGAATACTGATGATTCCCGATGTAAACCAGATGCTTAGTACTCCTCCGATAATTGCCAACGGTAAGTTCAACATGATGATACCGGATAGAGGCATACTATGGAACTCGTTGAACAATAATAAGAAGATCAATAATATGGAAATTACCGAGGTTAGGAACAACGTGCGGGATGCAGCTTGTTCGCTTTCGAATTGTCCACCGTATTCTACGTGGTAACCTTCCGGCAGGGTGATTTGTTCCCCTACTGTTTTTTGGATGTCTTTTACCACACCGTTCAAGTCACGTCCGGCAACATTGGCGGAAACAACGATTTTCCGTTGCACGTTTTCCCGGCTGATGGTATTCGGACCTACCAAGGGAAGGATTTCAGCTACATAATGAAGTGGTACTTTCTGTCCGTTGGCATCAATCATCAAATTACCGATCTGTTCCATGTTAGCCTTGTCAGCATCATGTACTTTTACGGTGAGGTCGAACACTTTACCGCCTTCGTACACTTGTGACACGACTTTACCGGAAAGAGCCACGTTAATGAATTCCGAGAATTCAGGCAGTGGAATACCGTATTTTGCGAGCATATCCCGTTTCGGTTTGATCTGCAATTGAGGACGTTCGATTTGTTGTTCCAGTGTCAAGTCGGCAATACCGTCAATTCCCTGAATGGCTTCTTTGATTTGTCCACCAATGTTATATAGTTTGTTCAAGTCGTTTCCGAATAGTTTGATGGCGATATTCGCTTTTGTACCGGAAAGCATGGCGTCAATACGGTGGGAGATCGGCTGACCGATTTCGATGTTCACTCCCTTTAGTTCTCCCAGTCGTTGACGTACGTCAGCCAAGAATTCATCCCGGGAACGTTTATCCAGTTCGAAAGGAGCTTCCATTTCAGAAACGTTTACTCCAAGAGCGTGTTCATCCAATTCTGCACGTCCGGTTTTGCGGGCCACGGTTTGTATTTCCGGAATGTCCAGAAGAATCTCTTCTGCCATACGTCCCATATTATCAGATTCCTCCAATGAAACTCCCGGCATAGTACTGATGTTTATCGTGAGCGATCCTTCGTTGAACGGGGGCAGGAAACTACGTCCCAATCCGGTCATGATGACAATCGTGAAGATTAACAGGGCGGCACTGGTCCCGATAACTATTTTTTTATAGCGGAGAGCCCATTCCAATGCTTTTTTATACCATACTTTTAAGGTACGGGATACAAAAGGTTCTTTTTCGTTTTGTTTCAATGCTCTTTTAGTCGTTAGCATATAGCTACATAATACCGGGGTCAAAGTCAATGCCACCACGGTTGAGGCGAATAAGGCCACGATAAATGCAATACCTAGCGGGATCAACATACGTCCTTCCATTCCGGAAAGGAAGAATAAGGGTAAGAAACAAGCCACGATAATCAGTGTCGAGTTCAGAATCGGCATACGTACTTCGCGGGACGCCTCGAACACGACTTTCAGCGAGGAAAGTCTTTCTTCCGCGGGCTTTAATTGATTTTCCCGTAAGCGCTTGTACACGTTCTCCACGTCGACAATGGCATCGTCCACGAGTGAACCGATGGCAATGGCAAGTCCTCCTAAACTCATCGTGTTAATCGTCAGGCCAAGCCCGTGAAGGGTTAGGATGGCAACCAGTAAGGATAGGGGGAGTGCAACTAGCGAAATAATCGTGGTGCGCACATTCATTAGAAAGAAGAAAAGCACGATAACAACGAAAATGGCCCCTTCGAATAGTGCTTTCTGTATGTTAGAAATAGAACTTTCGATAAAGCGGGATTGACGGAATATGTCAGAAGAGATTTTCACGTCAGACGGTAATGTCTTTTGCAGGTCCACGATGGCCTGATCCAGTTTATCGGTTAACTCCAGCGTGTTCGTGTTCGGTTGTTTCGTGATGGTTACCAGTACGGCAGGTTTTGCTCTTTCGGAGGCAAGACCCAGTTTCGGTTCTTTCGGTCCGATTTGTACGGTTGCGATGTCCGATAATAGAACCGGAACGTTGTTTACGGTTTTTACCACACCTTTACCGATTTCTTCCACGTCATTTGTTGCCAAAAGACCTTGCACGATGTACTCGTTACCATATTCGTATAGAATACCTCCCGTGGAGTTCTGATTCATGTTATCCACGACGGTCAACACTTCGTCCATGCTGATCCCGTAATGTTTCATCCGTGCGGGATCAAGAAGAATCTGGTATTCCTTGATGTCACCACCGATCACGGCTACCTGTGCAACTCCACCTGTGGATAACAAACGGGGCCGGATTGTCCAGTCGGCAATCGTCCGTAAATCCTGTAAAGAAGTACTGTCGGCAGTTAACCCGAAAATCATCATTTCTCCCAAGATGGAAGATTGCGGTCCAAGGGTGGGTTGTCCCACGTTACTCGGTAAAACATCTCCCAACGTGGATAGTTTTTCAGACACGATCTGACGGGCCGTGTAAATATTGGTACCCCAATCAAATTGTACCCAAACTACCGAGAATCCGGTTGTAGAGGATGAACGTACACTTTTCACGTCCGTGGCTCCATTGACAGCCGTTTCGATCGGGAAGGTTACCATACGCTCCACCTCTTCGGGAGCCATTCCTTGCGCCTCGGTCATAACTACCACCGTGGGCGCGTTCAAATCCGGGAATACATCCACTTCCATTTTATGCGCCGTGTAGGACCCCCATAGGAGCAAAGCTATCGACGCGATCATTACCACCAGCCGGTTATGTAATGAATATTGTATAATCTTATTCAGCATCCGCGATTAATTTTAGATTTCAACTTTTAGTTTTTAGATTGAGGAATGAAGTGATTGAATACTTTCATTTTCAATTTTCAATTCTCCATTTTCAATTTTTAGTGTTCATGGCTATGTCCGTGAGGAATTGCTCCGGATGCAGAAGCCATTTTGACTTGATAGGCTCCTTGGGTTACGACACGGTCTCCGGGGTGCAGGCCTTTGATGATCTGTACCTCTTTACCATTGTTGGCACCCAATGCCACTTCTTGTTTGCGGTAGCCTTCCTCGTCAATTTGCACGTACACGTAGTGGATTCCCATCTCGTTGGTTAACGCGGACACGGGGATGGATAACGTGTTTTCGATCGGGGCTGAAATAAGATATACTTCTACGAAGGATCCCGGGATCACTTCGCCTTTATTGTCAAATTCGAAAGATACGGGGATAAAGAATGAATTCTCGTTGGAAGTTTTTCCGAAAGAAAGCAAGCGTCCGTTCAAGTCTTCCAAGGAGTAAACTTTATTATCGTACGGAGTTTTGAAATTAGCACTCTTTACGGATTGCATGGCATTGTAGTATCTTTGGGATACTTCGGCCCGGAGTACCAAGCGCTGGTTTTGAGAAACCGTTGCTATCGGTTGACCTACCGTGATGTATTCTCCTTCTTTTACAAGAATGTTTTTCATGTGTCCGTTGATCGGGGCGTTTACACTGACTCCTTTTGCCGTTTTGTTATTGGATACGGCGTCATAAGCTGTTTTCGCGTTCTCGAATTCCAGTTTGATACTTTCAAATTCTTTTTGAGATATGATTTTGTCCTTTACAAGAGCCTCGGCACGGTCATAGCTGGCTTTGGCTGCCTCGTAAGTTGCTTTTACTTTCGTGTAGTAATCTCCTTCCGCAATGTCTTTTGAAGAAATCTGGAATAGGGATTGTCCTTTTTGAACCTTTGTCCCTTCCGTTAATTTGTTGGAAGAGAAAGAAACGACGCCATTGCTGGTAGCGACGATAACAGCCTCATCACCGGGAGCGGCAAGCACTTGCCCTGTTGTTTTGACTACTTGGTTAAAAGAGGCGGGTTGAATTTCCCGTACCTCGAAAGTGGTTTTTGCTGCTTGTGCTTTCGGGAAAATGATCTCGTCACTGTGTTTTGTTTCTTCACTTTCGTGACTGTGACCGGCATGTTCCTCCCCGGTTTCATGTGCATGATCGTGTCCCTCGTGTTCGTGATCATGTCCTTCGTGGCTATGGTCATGTCCTTCATGGTCGTGTCCTGCGTGAGTCTCCGTTGCGGAGTGAGTGTGTTTATCTTGTGATGATTGGTTTTTGCACCCCCATAAGGAGATCGCTAATATTGTAATAGCATAAATAATTGTTCTCATAAATAAGTGATTTAATGTTGAGAATAAAACAATAAATAATAATTGTCCGGTTCACGCCGGGCGAGTAATTCTATATTTAAGCTATTACGGTAGGAGGAGCCCTGCCGGCGGAGGTGACGCTCCACGTGATCGGGTGGAGACGTTCCCGGTAAAATATGGGTGGAACTTCTTTTGGTACTCCGAGAAGTAATAACGAGTGATCTAACCCGGCAAGGGTCAGTATGGATTGGAATGGTTGATCCGGAATGATATTCGGACAACAATTGCACTCGTCATGATGTTGTTTTACAATACTTGTCTGGAATAGTAATCTGACCTCGCATTCTCCCTCGGTAGGAGTTGAGTCATGTTCATGGTGACATGCTTTTTCGATGAACGAACTGTGTTCATGTGTAGGCGTGAAACAGATTAATTTACCGTGGTGATGATGAGGCATAATAGACGACAGTAGCATAATCATGCTAGCAAAAATAAGCGGGATAATAGCTATCTGTCGTTTCCTCATGGTTTACAAACCTTTAATCGATACAAACATAGTTTTTTGTGTGCGGATTTGCAAATCTTCACACAAAGTTTAATAAAACATTAACTATTTCTGCATCTGTTTCTCGAAACCTTTCAGCATCAATTCCGCAGATGCCGGGTTCGTTGCCAATGGAACATTGTGAACGTCACATACGCGCATTAACATTTGTACGTCCGGTTCGTGAGGGTGTTTCCCAAGCGGGTCACGGAAGAACAGGACCATTTGTACTTTATGTTCTGCCACTTGTGCTGCAATCTGGGCATCTCCCCCGAGTGGACCGGAAAGAAGGCGTTCAACTTTTAACCCGGCATCCTGTGCATGTTTTCCGGTAGTCCCGGTAGCAATGATCTCTATGTTTGCCGAGTGCATGAATTCATAATGTCTGTTCAGGAAAGCAACCATATCTGCTTTTTTCCCGTCATGTGCGATTACTGCTAGTTTCATCTTCATGTTATTTTAAGGTCATACAAATATATAAATATGTAAGTGAAAACCGGAAAGCTAAAAACTAAAAGTTTTGGTTGATTTCAGTATTGTATCTGTTTTCTTGAAGAAATTCTTGCTTTTCGTCAGGTGAAAATCTTTTATAACACTGTCAGCCAAATTTTCCGGTACCACGTAATAACGCCGCCGCCCTTCCTCGTAGGGACGGTACATATAAAATTTAATCGGCTCCATCTGATAACGTACAGGATGGTTCCGGGGTTTCGTTAAAGTCACGCGAATACATATTCCTCCTTCTGTTCCCTGTTGGGATTGGTTGGAGATAAAGTTACCCAGAGAGAAAACGGTAACGCCTAGAGTATCTTTGTCCGAGGTATAATATTCTATCGGCTGGACCACGTGGGGATGTGAACCGATGACCATATCAGCTCCTTGTTCATGCAACCATTTACTTAATGCCCGCTGTTCCTTGTTCGGAAAGTTATGGTATTCATACCCCCAGTGCATGAAGGCAATGATGTTGGTGGCCGTGTCCCGGCGAGCCAGTTGGATGTCTTGTTTTATGGCGGTCGTGTCAATGTGCGGGACGACAAAACCTTTCGGAACGGGGAGGCCATTTGTCCCGTACGTGTAGTTGAGTAATGCTATTTTGAAACCGTCTTTCTGAAGATAGAGCGGGTGTCTCTTTTTGTAATTGAGGGAATCTGTGAATGTTCCCGTGTGTGGGATTCCTAATGAGTCCAAATAATAGATGGTATTAGTGATCCCTTTCCCGAGTTGGTCACAGCTATGATTGTTGGCGGTAACAAATGTTGTTACTCCCAGTTGATGAAGGTCCCGGGCGATTTGCCAAGGTGAACAGAATCGGGGGTAACCGGAAAAGTTTTTATTTCCAAGGGTTGTTTCCAGGTTGGCAATGACGAAATCGGCATCCGCCCAATAAGGAGCGATGTACTTGAAACATTTCTGGTACTTGTAGTCTTTTTCCGATGGTTCGTGAGCGCTGTATATCTGTGGAAGATGTTGGATGATGTCCCCGCAAAACAAAAGGGTCAATGTTTGTGACGTGTGGGGAAATTCCAGCGAGTAATCGGTTCGAACGGGTGATTTCTTCTCCTTGCAAGACGTGAACAACAGGAAGACGATACAGAACAAGAGAATTCGGTTGTAGTGCATGTATTTTTATTCTTTCTAGTTGATCAATGGGGAAGAGAGATAAAAAAAGCCGTCCGAAGACGGCCTTTTGATTATTTCGTTAATTCGAATTCAAATTCTTCTTCGGCAGGAGGGATACATTGTCCGCCAGAGCAAGACATGTATTCTACGTAGCCTACCAATTTAGCTTTGTCTTTTTTCAGTTTCACCCGTTGTACGAAAGTCACGGTTCCTTCGAAATATTTCAATTCCATGTTGAAGGCTTCGCTCTTTTCAGTTTTAGCTTCTGTAGTTGCTTTAAATTCTCCTACTAATTCAATGTCTTTCGTCTCGTCTTCATCTAAGTTGAATGTTGTAGGAAGAGGGCCGTTTTCCGGTAATTTTGTATCGTACAGATGCCATCCGCTTTCAATAGTAGCTTTGCAGATAATGTCATAAACACCTTCGCTTACTTTTTTGAAAGAAATTTGCCATTTCACTGGTTTTAATACCTGTGAATTTGCAGCCCCAACCATTAAGGTTAATATTGCCGTAAGAATTAATAGTCTTTTCATGAATAAATTAAATTAGTTTTTAAAATAATTTCTCTCTAAAATTTAGTGATGCAAAGTACAAAATTATCGAGAGAAACTATGTTAGCTTATTGTTAAATTTTTTATAATGTTTTTTTCACGGCCACTTCTTCGAAACTTTCGACAAAATCTCCTGTCTGAATATCGTTGTAATTATTGATGTTCAAACCACACTCGAATCCTTTGGAAACTTCTTTCACGTCGTCCTTGAAACGTTTCAATGATCCCAATTCTCCGGTGAAGATCACGATACCATCCCGAATCACGCGCACTTTTGAAGAACGGGTAATCTTTCCGTCTCTCACGATACATCCGGCAATCGTTCCCACCTTGGAAATCTTGAATGTTTCAAGCACTTCCACGGTCGAGGTGATCTCTTCCTTGAATTCCGGGGATAACATACCTTCCATGGCGGATTTGATTTCCTCGATCGCCGTGTAGATAATAGAGTAAAGTCGAATGTCGATTTCCTCTTTCTCTGCCAGCTTTCTGGCACCCATCGAAGGACGAACTTGGAATCCGATGATGATAGCGTTCGATGCGGCAGCCAACATAACATCGCCTTCGGAAATTTGTCCCACGGCTTTGTGGATCACGTTCACTTGGATTTCCGGGGTCGACAACTTGATCAGAGAGTCGGACAAAGCCTCGATAGAACCGTCCACGTCTCCTTTCACGATGATGTTCAACTCTTGGAAGTTTCCGATGGCAATACGTCTGCCAATTTCGTCCAGCGTGATATGTTTCTGGGTACGCAATCCCTGCTCGCGTTGTAACTGTTCCCGTTTGTTAGCCAAGGCACGGGCGTCTTTCTCGTTACCCATGACGTTGAATTTGTCTCCGGCCTGTGGAGCCCCGTTCAAACCGAGAATCAATGCCGGGCAGGATGGTCCGGCCTCTTCCATTTTACTTCCGCGTTCGTTGAACATGGCTTTCACGTGTCCGAAATATTGTCCGGCGAGTACCACGTCTCCTACGCGTAACGTTCCGCTTTGTACGAGTACGGTTGCCACGTAACCCCGTCCTTTATCCAGCGAGGACTCGATGATTGAACCGATCGCTTTCCGTTTCGGGTTAGCCTTTAACTCTAGGATTTCTGCCTCAAGTAATACTTTCTCCAGAAGTTCTTCTACATTCAAGCCTTTCTTGGCTGAGATTTCCTGACATTGGTATTTACCACCCCATTCTTCTACGAGGTAGTTCATGGCGGCCAGTTCTTCCCGGATCTTGTCGGGGTTAGCTCCCGGTTTATCAATTTTGTTTATCGCGAATACAATGGGTACTCCGGCAGCACTGGCATGATTGATGGCCTCAACGGTTTGCGGCATGACGTTATCATCGGCTGCAATAATGATGATGGCAATATCCGTTACTTGGGCACCTCTGGCACGCATGGCCGTAAACGCCTCGTGTCCCGGGGTATCTAGGAAGGTCACGGTTCTACCGTCAGCAAGTTTCACGCTGTAAGCACCGATGTGCTGGGTGATTCCTCCTGCCTCTCCGGCAATCACGTTTGCTTTACGGATATAGTCCAGTAAAGATGTTTTACCGTGGTCAACGTGTCCCATAACAGTCACGATCGGCGGACGGGATTCCACGTGTTCTTCCTGTTCGTCTTCATCCTCGTCAATGGCCTCCTGAATATCCACGCTCACGAATTCGACATCGAATCCGAATTCTTCTGCCACGATATTAATGGTTTCAGCATCCAGACGTTGGTTGATGGACACGAACAAGCCCAAAGACATACAAGTCGAGATAATATCTGCCACGGAAATATCCATCATGGTTGCTAACTCGCTAACCGTAACGAATTCCGTGAGTTTAAGGATACTCTTTTCTAACTCTGCCTGCTCCATTTCAGCCTGCATCTTCTGGTGTACGGCATCTCGCTTGTCTCTCCGGTGCTTGGAACTCTTGGTTTTTCCCTTGTTCCCCAAACGGGCAAACGTGTCTTTGATTTGTTTTTGTACGTCTTCTTCAGAAATTTCAGCCTTGCTGGCTTTCTTTTTCTTTATCTTCTTTATTTTCTTCTTGCTCTCTTCCTGTTTGGCGGTTTTAGAAGCTTCAATGTTGATTTTCTCGTCTTTTTTCAGAATACGTTTTCTTTTTTTACGAGTTTCCGATTCTTCAGAATCATCCTCGACCTCGTTTATTACGACGTTTTTCTTGATCACGATGTCATCCGTATTCTTGGGAGGAACCAAAGATTTTTTCTTGAGTTCCCGTTTGTCCCTTTCTCTTTCCTGTTTACTCTTCTTCGGGGGCCGGGTACGCTGGTTGATCGCATCCAGATCGATTGTCCCGACAACCTTCACGTCTTTAATCGCCGGAGTCGGTGATTTGTAGCTCACTTCTCTGTCGGCTCTGTTGGAATGATCTTCAGACGGGGCTTTTTCCTCTTGACGGGTTTCAACTTTCGGTTGTTTGATGATTGTTTTCGGAGGTCTGGCAACAGGAGCCTGTGTTTCTTCCCGTTCTTGCTTTTGTGCAATTACGGGAGTTTCTTTTACCTGAGGTTCTGCCGGTTTCTCTTCTTTCTTTTCTTCGATCTTCACCTCTTTTACCTCTTCAACCTTCTCTTCCGGTTTCTGTTGCTTATTCAGTCTGTTCAGGTCGATGTGATCCACGACCTTGATTTTATTTTCCAGTTTAATCTCGTCCTTTATAGATATAAATTCCTGAGCATGTTCCTCCGTACCATTGTTCATGTTATCAATGGTAACCGTTTCTTTTTTTAACCGTGTATTTTTTAAATCTACCCGATTGGATTCTTTTTTAGCCTCGCTATCGGTAGAAAACTCTTTCGCTACCAAAGCGTACTGGTCATCTGTTAATTTCGCATTTGGATCAGATGAAATCTTAATCCCCTTTTCCTGCAGGTAATCCACTATCGTGGACAAACCTACGTTAAATTCTCTAGCAACTTTACTTAGTCTAACTGCCATATTAAGATTTTATTTTACAAGCATTATAACCTTGAGCGTTCCTTATTCAAATTCGGCTCTTAATATTTTGAGAACATCCCTGATGGTCTCTATCTCAAGATCAGTCCTGCTCTCTAATTCTGATTCACTTAACTCTAACACGCTCTTTGCCGTGTCACAACCCACTCGTTTCAGTTCCTCGATTACCCATGGTTCGATCTCGTCGGAGAATTCTTCTAGGTTAACGTCTTCTTCCTCTGCGGTTTCAAGTTCACGATAAACATCGATCTCGTAGCCCGTGAGCTGGCTGGCCAGTTTGATGTTCAAACCGCCTTTACCGATAGCCAAGGAAACTTCCTCCGGGTTCAGGTAAACGTTCGCTCTCTTGTTTTCCTCGTCCATTTCGATCTTGTTGATCTTGGCCGGGTTCAACGCACGGGTGATGTATAGTTGGATGTTATTCGTGTAGTTAATCACGTCTATATTTTCGTTTCTCAGTTCCCGAACGATACCGTGAATACGTGAACCTTTCATTCCGACACAAGCTCCCACTGGGTCGATACGGTCATCGTATGATTCCACGGCCACTTTGGCGCGTTCTCCCGGGACACGTACCACGTTTTTAATCGTGATCAAGCCATCGAATATTTCCGGTACCTCGTTCTCGAACAATCTTTCAAGGAATACGGGGGATGTTCTGGAAAGAATAATGTACGGGGAAGCGTTTCTCATTTCTACGCGAATAACGACTGCCCGGATGGTATCTCCTTTCTTGAAGAAATCGCTAGGTATTTGCTCTTGTTTCGGGAGAATCAGTTCGTTGCCTTCGTCATCCAGAACCAGAATCTCTTTTTTCCATACCTGATAAACCTCTCCGGTCACGATCTGGCCCACTTTCTCTTTGTATTTGGTGAAGATGTGATCTTTCTCCAGTTCAAGAATCCGGGCTGAAAGGTTTTGTCTTAAAGCCAGCACGGAACGGCGTCCGAAATCCTTGAATTTCACCTCGTCGGTCACCTCTTCTCCCACCTCGTAGTCGGCATCGATTTTCTTTGCCTCCGTCAGCGAAATTTGGGTATTCGGGTTTTCGAAGGCGTCATCCTCTACCACGATGCGGTTTCTCCAGATTTCCAAGTCACCCTTGTCGATATTTATAATGATGTCAAAATTCTCGTCCGTCCCGTAACGCTTGATAAGCATGTTCCTGAAAATATCTTCCAACACTCTCATCAAGGTTGCCCTGTCAATATTTTTAAGTTCTTTAAATTCCGCAAATGAATCTATCAAATTAATGGCTTCCATTTTTATTTTATGTATTTAGAAAACAACAATATCTTTAACCTCCTTTATGTCTGTAAAATGAATCTCTTTCTCCACTTTGACAATACTTTTCTTCTTCTTTCCTTCCACGGTGACTTTTTCTTCACATTCGATCACGATTCCCGTGTTGGAATGGGATTTTAATATTCCCTGTAGTTTTCCCCCGTTTTGCAGTTTCACCTCCACTTGGTTACCCATGTTTTTCTCGTATTGCTGGGTTACTTTGAAGGGATAACCGATTCCGGCACTCGAAACGGTTAACTCGAAATCCTCGGTATCTCGATCCAGTTTTGCGTCCAATTGTTTGCTGAGGGTCACGCAGGAATCCACGTTAATGCCCTTCAGGGAATCGATGTAGACCTCGATCGAGTTGTCCGGAGATACTTTCAAGTCCACCAGAAACAAATCTGTCCCCTGCAGTATTGTTTCGATAATGTCTTTTATTTCCTCTGTACTTTTCATTCTACTCTTTAATCTAAGATAACAGAAGAGGGGACTAATCGCCCCCTCGTTTGTTAATAACCGAGTGCAAAGATACAATTAATTATTTTTAATCCAAAGAGTTCCAGTGGAAAATAGGTGATGGCGGAATATTTTTTTTCGGTGCGAACGTTTCCGGGAAAGGGGTTTCATAGCAATGGAAATCGTGTTGGAGACAAGCCTCTAGGCCTTGATATGTATGGTTTTAAATATTGGTATTGAAACATATTTGTCACATTTTCTATATAGTTCCAAATAAAATTTGTAAGTTTGCCGAAATTTTTTGAATTATGGAGTTTAAAGCAAAGGACATAGCAGCTCTATTAAGCGGGGTTGTCGATGGAGACCCCGAGATTTCTGTAAATAACGTATCTAAAATAGAGGAAGGAAAGCCGGGAACGTTGGCTTTTTTAGCTAATCCTAAATACGAACATTATATCTACACGACGAAAGCATCGATCGTGTTAGTGAATAAAACATTCGAACCCACGCACGAGTATTCCTGTACTTTGATCCGGGTGGAATCGGCTTATGATGCCATTGCAACATTGCTGCAAATGTATGATGATATGAAGCCGAAACCAGTAGGAATTGAACAACCTTCTTATATCAGTGATAGTGCCACGATCGGGGAAAAACCTTACATCGGGGCATTTGCATATATAGGGAGAGGTGCGAAAATCGGGAATAACGTGAAAATATATCCTCAGGCCTATATCGGTGACGGTGTGGTTATCGGGGATAACACGATTATTTATGCCGGGGTAAAGATTTACACGGGATGCGTGGTCGGGAAATCCTGTATCCTTCATGCCGGAGTGGTACTGGGAGCTGACGGTTTCGGATTCGCTCCGGAAGGTGATCATTACAAGAAAATCCCGCAGATCGGTAACGTGTTGCTGGAAGACGACGTGGAGATCGGTGCGAATACTTGTATCGACCGGGCTACCATGGGTTCTACGATTATTAAAAAAGGAGTTAAACTCGATAATTTAGTCCAGATTGCACATAACGTGGTGGTGGGTGGTAACACGGTTATCGCTGCCCAGTCTGGGATTGCCGGGACTACAAAAGTCGGTGAGAACTGCGTGTTCGGCGGGCAAGTGGGTATTGTCGGTCACTTGAATATCGGGTCGGGGACGCAGATTGCAGCCCAGAGTGGTATCACTTCCAACATACCGGAAAAATCTGTCCTGCGCGGATCGCCTGCATTCGATTATCCGAAATACCAGAAATGTTATGTCATGTTCCGTAAATTACCGGAGCTATACGGGCAAATAAAAGATTTAGAGAAAGAAGTAAATAAATTAAAATCAGAATAAAATGTCAGTAAAGCAAAGAACTTTAAAGAGTGAATTTTCTTTGAATGGAAAAGGTTTGCATACCGGGAAACAGGTGACCGCGACCTTTAAGCCAGCTGAAGAGAACTTTGGCTATCGAATACGTCGAATGGATTTGGAGGGATCTCCTGAAATTCCAGCTTTGGCTGAATATGTAAAATTAATGGATCGTGCCAGTTGTCTTGAAAAAGACGGCGTGTGCGTGTTCACCATGGAGCATGCGATGGCAGCTCTTTACGGGAGCGGAATTGACAACTGCCTGATCGAGTTGAGCGGGGAAGAATTCCCGATCTTGGACGGTAGTGCTAAATATTACGTGGAAGAGATAGAGAAAGTAGGTTTTGAAGAACAAAAAGCGGATAGACGCTACTTTACAGTGAAAGAGCAAATGGAATTTTGTAGCGAGGACGGGCAGACGAAAATCACGTTATTGCCGGATACCGACTATAATATAAATTTGGTCGTTGCTTACGATTCTCCTTATTTGCAAATGCAGTATGCTACTTATTCTGAAAAAGTAACCGATTTTGCGAAAGAGATTGCCCCGTGCCGGACATTCGTGTTCCTGCGCGAGTTGGAAATGCTTTTGCAGCACAATCTGATTAAAGGTGGGGATTTGGATAACGCGATCGTGATCGTTGATCGTGAAATTTCTCAAGAAGAGGTGAACCGTCTGGCTAAACTGTTCAACCACGATTCTATCGAGGTGAAGCAGGGTATTTTGAATAATTTGGACCTGTACTTTGACAATGAACCGGCTCGTCATAAATTGCTGGATGTTATCGGGGATTTGTCCTTATGTGGGCGTTTTATCAAAGGACGTGTTATCGCGGAGAGACCGGGTCACAAAGCAAACACCAGTTTGGCCAAGAAAATGTGTAAGGCCATCACGCAGGCGGAGAGAGAAGATGTTCGTCCTGACGTGGACACGACGGCCGAGCCGTTGATGGATGTGAATAAGGTGAGAGCCTTGTTGCCTCATCGTCCTCCTTTCCTGTTGGTTGACAAGATTTACGAGGTGACGGATGACATCGTGATCGGTTGCAAGAACGTTACCATGAACGAGCCTTTCTTCGTGGGACACTTCCCGGAAGAACCGGTAATGCCGGGTGTGCTGATCGTGGAGGCGATGGCGCAGTGCGGGGGGATTCTGGTGTTGAATCAGGTGGAAGACCCGGAGAATTACTCCACGTATTTCGTGAAAATAGATGGTATCAAATTCCGTCATAAAGTTGTTCCGGGCGATACGCTGGTTTTCAAGCTGGTAAAGATTGCTCCCATCCGTCGTGGGATCGTGACGATGAGAGGGTACGCTTTTGTCGGTAAAACGTTAGTTTGTGAAGTGGGTGAATTCATGGCCCAAGTTGCAAAAACGAAAAAATAGTGATAAGCTTGTACTTAAAATGTAACTATTATATTGTAATTAAATAAAAAAAACGAATGAAACAACCGTTAGCTTATGTTCATCCTGAAGCTCAGATCGCGGATAACGTGGTGATTGAGCCTTTCGTGACAATTGATAAGAATGTTGTCATTGAGGAGGGAACAAGAATTGGTTCGAATGTCACTATCCTGGAGGGAGCGCATATCGGGAAAAATTGTAAGATTTTTCCGGGGGCTGTTATTTCTGCCATTCCTCAGGATCTTAAATTCAAGGGAGAGAAGACAATCGTCGAGATTGGTGATAACACGACCATCCGGGAGTGTGCGACTATAAATAGAGGTACTGCCGCTAAAGGCGTAACTAAAGTCGGGAGCAATTGTTTGATCATGGCCTACGTGCATATTGCGCATGACTGCGAGATCGGGGATAATTGCATTATCACGAATGCTTGTCAGTTAGCCGGAGAGGTCGTTGTGGATGATTTCGCTATTATCGGTGGAATGTCTGCCGTGCATCAGTTCGTACATATCGGTCGTCACGTGATGATTCAAGGTGGCTCTTTAATTGGTAAGGACGTACCTCCTTACGTGAAAGCCGGGAGATTACCTTTGTCCTACGCGGGAGTGAATTCGATCGGTTTGCGCCGTCGCGGATTCGTGAACGAGAAGATCAACGAGATTCAGGATATATACCGGATACTTTTCCAATCCGGGTTGAACAACTCTGACGCGGTGGAACGAATCGAGGCCGAGATGCCGGCATCTAAGGAGCGTGACGAGATCATTATGTTCGTGCGTAACAGCAAACGGGGTGTCATGAAAGGCTATATGGGATAAAAATCCAAAGCATTAAATATCTATTTCGGAACCCGGTCCCTGTGTGGCCGGGTTCTGTTTGTTTATGACTGACGGTTAGAATGGAACGAGATCTTGCTTGACGGTCCATCTTCGCTGATTCGCCGGTATCGTAGGGTAGTTACGCCGGTGTTTCGTTAGTAAGTCAACGGGAAGTTAACGGGAACTTAACCGGAAGTGAATGGAGTTAATTGGTGTACTTGTCCTTGATATTTCCTTGTTGACAGTTGGAGATTATAACGAGACATCGGTGCAAGTTACTACCAATATAGGAGGGGGACCCAAGAGAGGGGAACGGGATGAAAACGTGAATGTTTTCTTGTTCTATATATAAGGTATTGTAGTTTCCTAAAATCTAGTAAACCGATTTTAGGAAACTACACGGTGATGGGAGAAGGAAGGGTAATAAAAAAAAGCACTCCTTGCGAAGTGCTTTTTTGCTGTTCTAATCCTAGAATTATAATTTCGGACCTGCGGCAACCAATGCCTTTCCGGCCTCGTTTCCTTCGAACTTCTTGAAGTTTTTGATGAAACGTTCTGATAAGTCTTTTGCTTTCGTTTCCCAGTCATTTGCGTTACTGTATGTATCGCGAGGATCAAGGATCTTCGGATCAACTCCCGGTAATGCGGTCGGAACCTCGAAATTGAAGAACGGGATTGTTTTGGTCGGGGCTTTGTCGATAGAGCCATCCAAAATAGCATCGATGATTCCGCGAGTATCTTTAATGGAGATACGTTTACCGGTTCCGTTCCATCCGGTATTTACCAAGTATGCTTTTGCTCCTGTTCTCTCCATTTTCTTAACCAGTTCTTCTGCATATTTTGTCGGGTGTAATGACAAGAATGCAGCACCGAAACAAGCAGAGAAAGTCGGAGTCGGTTCAGTGATACCGCGTTCCGTTCCTGCCAATTTTGCAGTGAATCCGGACAAGAAATAGTATTTCGTTTGTTCCGGGGTCAGGATTGATACCGGAGGTAATACTCCGAACGCATCAGCTGATAAGAAGATAACTTGTTGTGCAGCCGGACCTTTAGAGATCGGTTTCACGATGTTCTTGATATGATAGATCGGGTAAGAAACACGAGTGTTCTCGGTAACTGATTTATCATTGAAGTCGATTTTTCCGTTAGCGTCCACGGTAACATTCTCCAACAAAGCGTCACGTTTGATGGCGTTATAGATGTCCGGTTCGGCTTCCTTGCTCAAGTTGATAACTTTAGCATAGCATCCACCTTCGTAGTTGAACACGCCTTCATCATCCCATCCGTGTTCGTCGTCACCGATCAAAAGACGTTTTGGGTCAGTTGACAATGTGGTTTTACCTGTTCCTGACAAACCGAAGAAGATAGCGGTGTTCTTACCTTCCATATCCGTGTTGGCAGAGCAGTGCATAGATGCGATTCCGCGTAACGGGTTCAGATAGTTCATGATAGAGAAGATACCTTTCTTCATCTCACCACCGTACCAAGTGTTCAAGATTACTTGCTCTTTGGTTTTCAAGTTGAAAACGGTAGCTGTTTCGGAGTTCAAGCCTAATTCTTTGAAGTTTTCAACTTTAGCTTTTGCAGCGTTGAAAGAAACGAAATCCGGTTCCCCGTAGTTCGCTAGTTCTTCTTCTGTCGGGCGGATGAACATATTCTTCACGAAGTGAGCTTGCCATGCAACTTCCATGATGAAACGAACTTTCAAACGGGTACCCGCGTTGGCCCCGCAGAACGTGTCAACCACGTACAGTTTTTTGCCGGACAATTGTTTCACGGCTTTTGCCTTCAAATCTGCCCATGCTTCTTCCGAACAAGGTTTGTTGTCGTTCTTGTATTCGTCAGAAGTCCACCATACAGAATCCTCGCTGGCCTCGTTCTTTACAAAGAATTTATCTTTCGGTGAACGTCCGGTGTAGATTCCGGTCATCACGTTAACTGCGCCAAGCTCGGTCAAATATCCTTTTTCGTACCCTTCCAGTTTCGGGTCTGTTTCTGCCTTGTACAATTCTTCATATGAGGGATTGTGAAGGATCTCTTTCACATCCGTGATTCCATAAATACTTAAATCTAATTTTGCCATAGCAATAAATTTATGTTAGAAATTAATTAATTCTTTTTTTCTTTAATTCGGCACAAAAGTAGGAAACATTTTGATATAAAAGAACCAATTTCTCCTTTCCCTTGTCCGTTTATGTTTTATTAACACGTTCTTGTTTTTCTATTCTCTCAAGCATATGCTTACACGATCGTATACCTTTTGTACGTTCGTGTCCGTGAACTTGTTACGATCTATGTTTAGAATGTAACTATCGGTAAATGGGGAGTTTAGTTTTCGATCAATCCGGCTCCTGCCGATGGCGGTTAGTGCCGCGACTTGAAGATTGGGATGATCGGAATTTAAATATTCATTTACCATTTGTTCCACGTTTTCCCGTTTCGAAAGAACCAATGTCCCGAAATATTCCGCGATCTCGAAGTTGTAACAGAATTGTAATAATTGAGTAATTTTTTCTGTAATCAACTCGTGAACCGGGAATAAAAAACAGGCAACGATTTGTTCTTCTCGTTTCTTTGTTCCCCACAATAGTTGTGCCAATCTTAAATCGGGTTGGTATTGTCCGGCCAGATTTTTGAGAGAGAGGTAACTTGCCCCGATCTGTCCCCGCGTGTCGGCTCCTATCCGTTCCATGCTGTCAAGACTTCTTCCGTTTTGTAACCGGAATATTCTTCGGCTGACTTCTTTAAAGAGTTGCTCTACTTTTTTATCAATCGGGAAAACTTCTATCACCTTGTCCTGTTTATTTAAAGTAAATGAAAATATTAGCATGTTTATACACGTGCAAAAATAGCTATAAAAAATGAAATCGTGGCGTCAGAGGTTATGTTTTGTAGCATATTCAAACGTTTGTGTAGAAGATGATTAGTTTAAATAATCTGAATCTGTTAAATATTTATTAAGATTTCGATAGAAAGGTAATCTTTGGAAGGATATAATTAATTTCGCTTTCACAAAGACCAATAGAACAAATTTAAAGGAATAAATGATGATCAAATGTTTTTTATGGTTCGTACCCTGCTTTTTCGTACTGGCCGGGTTCGCGCAGAAAGCTAATTACAAAGAAGCCGAACGTTTTATGCGTGGGAACGCGGAAAAACTGGTAGGATCAACGAAAGTAAGTCCTCGTTTTTTGAAGGAAAGCGATAAGTTTTGGTATAGTTACAAAACGGGCGATGGAACCCGTTATTATTTCGTTGACCCGAAGGCGAAGATTCACCGGGAGTTATTCGATCGGGAATTTATGACTGCCGAGATCAGCAAGTATACCCACGGACCGGTGAATTACAAAGAACTACCCGTGCGGGCATTGGCTTTTAAGGAAGATGAGAAGACATTGAAGTTCGAGGTGGATACTTTCCGTTTCGAGTATAACATTTATACCAATCGGTTGGTGAAAATAGATTCTGCCCGGAAGAAACCGGATACAACTCCCAAGAAATCGAACGGGTTGGTGGGGACGTATTCTCCGGATAGTACTTATATCGTTTACGCGAAAAGTCATAACCTGTATATGCTTTCCGTGAAAGATTCCGTGGAAACCCAGATCACGACGGATGGGACATTGAAATATTCTTATGCATACGATGATACGGATACCACGAGTAAACGGGAGTCTGCCCGGGTGACTTGGTTCGAAAATTCTGAACGTTTTTACGTGCGTCGCTCGGACCGGAGAAAGATTAAAACGCTTTATGTGGTTAATAATTTGAGTTCCCGTCCGACGTTGAACGAGTATGAGTACGTGATGGCCGGGGATCAGGAGGTGCAACACGAGGAATTATTCTTGGTGGACACGACCGATAAGAAATTGATCAAAGTGCCGGTTGAGAAATGGCCGGATCAGACGTTGAGATTGTTTACCCCGGGAAAAAAAGTCAACAGTCTTTATTTCCTGCGCAAAAAGAGAACCTGTGACGAGATCGATTTTTGTAAGGTGGATTTGAAAACGGGGGAGGTGAAGGTGTTGATTAACGAGATTAGTAAGCCTTATTTCAATAATGATTTCTTCCATCTTTCCTTGTTGAACGAGGGGGAAGATATTATCTGGTGGTCGGAGAGAACAGGTCACGGGCATTTCTATCATTACGATGGCGAGGGAAATCTGAAGAACGCAATTACGGCCGGAAATTGGACGGCCGGGAAGATGGTTAAGATTGATACCGTGGGACGTACCATTTATTTCGGGGCTTACGGGCAGGAGAAGGGAGCGTGTCCCTACTATGCCCGGGTGAATAAAGCCCGGATTGACGGGAATGGTCAAGTGGAGGTGCTGACTCCCGAACAGGCCACTCATGAGGCTTATTTTTCGAAGTCGGGACGTTATTTCGTAGATAATTATTCCCGTGCGGACTTGGAACCCCGGAGCGTGTTGCGGGATAACAAGGGAAAGGTGATTCTGGAATTGGCATCACCCGATTTGACCCGGCTTTACGAGACGGGATGGAAGATGCCGGAGCCTTTCACTGTGAAGGCTGCCGATGGGCATACGGATTTGTACGGTTTTATGTGGAAGCCTTTTGACTTCGATTCAACCCGGCGTTACCCGATTATTTCGTATGTTTATCCCGGGCCGCAAACCGAGGCGATTCCGTTGGAGTTTTCCGTGACGGCAGCTTATAATGTCGGACTGGCACAAGTCGGTTTCGTGGTGGTAACTTTCGGTCACCGGGGAGGTAGCCCGATGCGGGATAAATGGTATCACACGTTCGGGTATAATAATTTGAGGGATTACCCGTTGGCGGATGATAAGTGTGGTATCGAACAGTTGGCTGATCGTTTTTCTTTTATTGATAAGTCCAAGGTGGGTATTTTCGGACATTCCGGTGGAGGTTTCATGTCTACCGCGGCATTATGTACTTATCCCGATTTCTACACGGCGGCTGTTTCGTCGGCAGGAAATCATGACAATAATATTTATAACCAATGGTGGGGAGAGACGCATCACGGGGTTCGGGAGGTTAAATCTTTCGAGAAGAAAACCGTGAAAGATTCCATCACGGGGAAAGATACCACGATTTCCGTGGAGAAGATCAAGTTCGAGACGAAAATCCCGACGAATATCGAGCTGGCGAAGAATTTGAAAGGGTATTTGATGCTGGTGACCGGTGACGTGGATAATAACGTGCATCCGGCGAACACCTTGCGTATGGCAGATGCGTTGTTGAAAGCGGGAAAGAATTTTGACTTGGTGATTTTACCGGGACAAGCTCACGGTTTTATGGGCATACAACAGGCTTTCTATCAACGGAAGATGTGGTTCCACTTTGCGAAACACTTGCTGGGGGATTATTCGTCCGATCAGTTCCGGGAGATTGATACTTATATGCGGTTGTGAGGCAAATGCTAACGTCTTGATTTTATTACACAGATTATAGGATTAGAAATAACCCGAAGAGGGAGAGTTACCCAGCTAGGGTTGTCTAAAAAGTCAATTTTAAACAACTACCCCCACTAACTCCCCCTTAACAGGGGGAGAAACCGCTTGGTAATCAGCTCTCCCCCTGTGTAAGGGGGAGCTGGAGGGGGTAGTTGGCAAATACAGGCAAGACTTTTGGGACAGTCCCTACCCGAAGGGAGAGGGAGTTCGTGCTATATTATCCCGTTGGCTATCCTTTGTCTATCGATAGGCTATGACAAGAACACAGCATCTTCATAGCATGAACATAGCAAGAACAATCTCTCATGTATTTGCCGTGTTCTTGCCTTGTTATTACTTGGCATTTGTCATAGTTTATCCCTAGTTTATCCGTGGAGCAATCAGGAACGAGCGTCGAGAAGGATGCTTGTATGAAGATACTGTAATAGAAATAGGAAGGGGGAAAATGGATCGTCCCCCTTCCTGCACGAAGTCTTTTCACTGGTTGCAATTGTGAAATGTAAGTCCGGACTTCGTGTTGGTCTGAACCAAGTCAACGATGAAAATTCTAAATTGTCTTATTTGATGTTGGGGTAAAAATCAACAGGGGAAATAGCCGGATCAATGCAGGTTCCGGCTATTCCTGTTTCTATATCCCGGTCAATAAAAAATCCGGACCGAGCAAGTCAATCCGGAGTATGGCATAACGGCTCGGGATTGACTTAATTCATGGGAGTTGCGTCTGCCATCATGAAAAAAGCAACCCCACGCCGCTATAAGTATAATTCTGAAAAGAATATACGTGTAACAAACGTGAGTGTTGCAATCTTCATGGTTTAATGGCTATAAGCCTGGTTCGCAACTCCTAAACCATGTCGGATTTTAACCTCAACATCATAATCGGATTTATGGCGGCTCTCCGCTCAATCCTTAATACAAAGGTATTATTTTTTTGATTTATTACAAGCTATTATATCAATTTTTAGTTGTTTATTTACGTATATAGGAATTGTTCCGGATAGTTTATTGCTTTTAATATCAGTTTTGTAACCGATATAATAGAAAAACAAATGCAGATAGGGGGTATGTGGATTAAATATGATAACAATAAAGACGAGTTCGACTTGTCTTTATCTCGTCTGTAAATCGTCTTTGTCTCGGCTTTAATTACTTAACAGGGAATTATTACGGTAGTTTATGGGTTTAGAATTGAATACTAATTGGGGAGATGGATTTTATAGGTACGATTGTAGGAAAGTATGTTATTATTAGATGAAAAGGGGCTGTCCCAAAAGTCATTTCTCAAACTCCCTCCCGGCTTCGCCGTACTCCCTCTATAAACAGAGGGAGAGTTGAAATACTCTCTGTCTTCGGGAAGAGTCACCAGCACCTCCTCTATTTATAGAGAAGGTGGCACGAAGTGACGGAGGAGTTCTTGAAATAAAATGGCTTTTGGGACAGCCCCTTTCTTTTATCGATATGTTTGTCCTACGAAAGGTAAGTTTAGGTAACGATATAAGGCCAATGATAACACGGGTTTTTCAAACATGGGCATACTTGCCAGTATGGCATAAGCCTGTTTGTAATCTTCCCGTTTGGCATGGGCTGCAGCCAGATATAGTAAATTCTCTTGACAAGGCTGTGCTTTCATGGCTAGGTCGGCAATCCGTATCACCTCTTCAACTTCTTTATCCACGACAGGTGCATTCCGGAAGTAATCGGCAATAATCATCGTGTAAAAAAGCTGACTATACAGGTAGCGGTGTTCGTCCCCACATTCTTGTACCAACGGTATGATAGCGGGAATTGCTTTTCCGAATTCATGATTAAAGAGTTGTTCCTCGATTGTCAAGATGTTGCAATACATGGTAGACAAAGGGACATTTATTTCTTTTAATTCCGTAATGTATTGTTTGTATTCTTCCGGTTTCTCGTTATGTATGATACTTCCGACACGAACAATTGCCCGGTAGAGATTGATCCAAAAATTGTCATCGTAGTTTTTATACACGTCAGCATGTCGAATGAGTTGCTCCCGGATGGTCTTGTCGGGTGAACGCATAAAGGACCTTAATATCGAATAGGCATCTTGCGAGAGTAATTCTTCGGGTGAGAGTCCGGATAAGTAATCCCTTAGGCAGGTTTCGGCTTGATCCGGATCGATTTTGCTTAGACTTTTGAAGACATAAGAACGGACGAGTTCAATGGAGCGTTCCCCTTTGTCCCACCGTTCTTTCATGGCAGCTAATTGTTCGGGAAAATCCGATTCTTTTGCTTCTTTTCCCTTCTTTATAAATGTTTCAGGTTCTAGGTAACCCACGTGTAAATCCAGTAAGTCTCCGTTTTCATCTAACCAGAAAAAAGAAGGGTAACCTCCTGCCTTATATTTTGCGAAAAAGCCGTGCTCTCGTTGTTTTTCTGCATCTAATTTTATACAAATGAAAGAAGCGTTGTAGTATTCTCCCACTTGGGTGTTTGTGAAGACATTTTTGGCCATCATTTTACATGGTCCACACCAAGAGGTATAAACATCCACGAAGATACCCTTTTTTTGTTCTTTCGCTTGTTTTACAATATCATCAAAATTACCGGAGCTGAATATGATCCCCTGTGCAGAGGCAAGCTGCACGGAGAATGAGATCATTATTAATAATATAATTCGTTTCATGTTATTCGTATTTTTCTTCAACATCAATTACTTGATCACAGAATCCGGATAGTCTGTATACCGGATCTGCATGGATTCCGCCAACGGTTCCTAATTCATAATATGCAATTCCACCTTTTTGTTTGCCTGATATTGTTTGATCTTGGATATACAGGCGGATTTGTTGTGTTGTTTTGGTTGCGAGTGGATTTTCGGGTGTTGGATCGGGGACGAGGATGTCACTTAATTTCATCCCGGTGATGGAGAAATTATCTTCTAGTCCGTTTATAATCTGTGCTTCCAGATTATTGGTTACGCCTTCTCGTAAATTACTTAAAGCGATAGCGTATACGCTGTTTCCTGTCGAATAAAAAAGAAGGTCTTTCATTCCTTCAAGCGAAGCGAAATGAGTCGCTTCCTGAAGATGGGGGGCAACTTCTGGGGTAATGGTTATTTTGGCGAGGCTAGTTCCCCGGTTATCAGACGTGATCTTTATCTTGAATAGATAATTTTGCTGAGTTTCTTTGTGACGTAGTAACATCCAACATTCGTTATCCGTGGAAAGTAGTCCTCCTGCCAGATACTCCATGTTTGTTTCTATATTATTGCAATCGAAATAGTTAAGATCGCCTGTTTCTGTTTTTAATTGCTTTAAGGGGGCTTTGTTCCATGCCGTGTTATTATGCACGAGGATGCGCCCGTTTAATTCGTCATAGAAAGCGGGTCCACTAGACGATTGAACCATTCCGTTTCCGATTTTGTATTCTGTCGAACCTTCGACTACGACCATCGGTGCATCCCAAGTCATTGCACCCATGTTTGTTCCCCGTTTGAAGACTTGATCGCTGATGATTAGATAGTCAACACTTCTCGAACTGCTCTCCACGTGTAATTTGGGTGAATAGATTCCGGTTTCGGGACTGAAGGTTATTGCGCTTTCAACAGTTCGATTACTTTTCATAGAAACCGGATTGAGAAAATAACCGCTCGTTTCATTTTCGCATAACACCAAGACCTCTTTCATCTGTGGTTGGTATTTATTGGGATTTAAGGCATAGACTCGTACCGGATTTTCTAATTTTGTTCCGTTGGCTGCTTCGAAAATGTTTTTTATAAATGTTTTCTCAGCATCATCTACCATAAAATGGAGTGCGTAATTTTCGTTTTCTTTACATAATAAAAGAGTTCCTTTCGTGAAATCAGAGAGTACTTCCAGCTTCATTTTTTTCCGGTAATAAACCCCGGTGGATAGATCTGTAATCTTTACGACTAGGGAATAATCCTCGCCTGGGGTCAGAATTTTCGGATCCATGAAGGCATTCAAGTCTTTGGTTTTACCTAGCGTGTCTGCCTGTGTTCTCGTGGTAGGAGTGTAGGTGTACCATGCATAACTTAATTGAGATTCATCACCGGTGCGTGTTGTGATTGGAAGAGGAATTTGTAGATAACTTCCCAGTTTTGCACTATATTTATCCTGTAATGCTCCTATTGTAACTTCGTTTAACTCTTCTATTTGAGTATTGCTTTTGTCATCCACACATCCTATAAGAGAGGATAGGATTGTAAACCATATAAGTAAAGTTCGTTTCATGTTCATTCTTGATTAAAATGGGTCCCACACTTCTATTTTTTTACCGTTTTCGTCCACTTCATTGTGAGTGGCGTAATAGTAACAGACTGTTCTTCCTTGTGTCATAAAATAACGATAGCTGCCCGGGAATGTGGCAATTTCATCCATCGTGAGTGGAAAGTCGTGGCCCATGACCTCGATACATTTCTCGTGTTTCACTTGGGAGTATTCGCCAAAGTAGATGATTAACAAATCTTCCCAATAACTGGGTTTTACAAGTTTGTTGGTGATCCTCACGTACACGCGGGATTTATCCTCGTAAGCGACATCAATATCCTCTGTCGGGATAAGTTGAAGTGCTATGCTTAATATATCATCGTCTATGTCTGTTCCTCCCTGTATCAGGTAGATAGGTATTTCTATTTCGCCTTTACCCGGTTCAAACCAGTAGGAATCTTCCATTTCGTAGTAAATTCCTTCTTGGGCAGTCGTTTGCTCTTTGTCTATTTTTAAGCCTATCGGGGTTCGGGTTTCAAAGCTTTTTCCGACCAGTTTAGCTGTTAAATAAATGGTATCTCTGTCCTCTTTCGTCATGCGGAATGAATATGTCACGCTATCCTTGCCTGTTACGTAGTCAGGGAAAAATACCGAAGGTTTTGTCGTGTATGTCAAACGATCATTTTCGTGACACCCGATACAAAGGATCGTGAATATATATATCAGTATTATATTTCTTATCATAGCTTTTCATTTAAAAGTTATTTTGATTACATGTTCCCGTAGTCCAATTCATCGGTAGGAACGGGAAGCTGATACACTTTATTTTTATCTGTCAGATTCACGTTGCTGAAAACCCCGATGCGCCCTAGGTTCATTCGCTTGTAATAAAAGAACATTTGTCCTTCAGCAATAAATTCTTTTTGGTACTCTTTGGTAATTTCGGCGTTTAGGTCCGTAACGTTTTCTAAAGCGACCAATCCCCGGTGTGCCCGGATTTTATTTAAATATGCTAGTCCATTGTTTCCGGAGGCACATTCTGCAGCAATTAGATATACTTCGGATAATCTTACGATAGGAATATATTTCGCGTTTTTATATTTAGCCGGCATCCAAGAAGAGCTGACATCAGTAGGTTGGAACCATAATTTCAGGCGATAGTCATCATCTCCGGCCGAAACAGCTTGGTACAGGTTTGAGACTTTAGTGGCCGTGAAACATAATGCAGTGGCACTTGAACTAACCCCGTAAGCAATTGCATTTTCTCCGAAATATGAAGAGATGTCATCCTCTAGCTTTTCAATATTCAACCGGAACAGGATTTCATCTTTAAATAGTCGGTCGTTTTCACTGGCAGAAGTTGTCAGGCTTAGTGGAGCCATAGGTTCTTTCGTATTTTCATTTATGATTTCATGAACTGCTTTCAAGGCGTTTTCTTTGTCTCCTATGTAATTGTACGCTCTGGCTTGTAATGCTGCTACAGTGAAGTAATTCATGCGGCTGTGACGTTCTTTTTGTGTGGAATCACGTTTTTCGTAGAGTTGTTGATATGCCGGTCCGAACCAATCGGAATTAGCTAACATGATCCGGGCAGAATCCAGATCTTGTGTGACCCGATTTACAAAAGAGCCGAGAGGAAGGGCGGCTTGAGCCACGTTCGTGTAGGTGTCCGCATAAGGTATAGCTTGTTGTTCCAACCCGTCGGCAGGCGAGGGGCCGAATAGGCGTAACAAGTCGAAATGTAGAAATGCACGTAATCCGAATGCTTCTCCTTTTACGATTCGATAGTGTTGCTCGGAAGCAAATACATTTTTGTTTTTATCGGCGTATTCCAATAGTACGTTTAAGTTGACAATGGCTTTGTAATGTCCTTTCCAAATAGATTTTAGACGAGTTTCTTCTTGTGTATCCGTATAATCATATCCTTTTGTTTTATAATAGTTATGTGTCTGGCTCGTGATTTTATCGTAATATTGAGCCATTACATCCAAGTACCCAAAGGATAGTTCCCTACCGTAAGCCGACGGGGTAACCATGATCGAATAAACTCCGGTCAATACATCCCAAAAGCCGTTTTCATCTTTGAACAGATCATCCGACTTCACGTCTGATTTTGGGGATACATCGAACCATTTCTCGCATGAACTCATCGTTAAACAAGTGAGAAGGGCGATAATTATGATTTTCATATTTTTCATAACCTTGGTATCTTTATTTATTACATTGTTTAAAAAGTAACCTGCAAGGAGAGTGTGTAGGTGCGAGCGAAAGGATAAACTGTTCCTCGTTCCATTTTCACTGTTGATGCGCGGAATATATCATTACCGATAGCCGTTACCTTTAATGATTCCATTCCGAGACGGCGTAATTTTTCTACCGGGAAACGATACGAGACACTAAAAGAAGAAAGTTGTACGTAGTTTTCTTTCTCTATAAAACGTGAGGTCGGCATCGTGGTTTCCGTGTTGTCGATCGCTTTAAAACGGGCAATATCTCCTGCTTCTTTCCAGCGATCATATAGGACTCTACGATCGGCGTTATTTTTGGGGTTGACGTTTTCAACCTTGTCAACTAATGTCTGGTTATATATGTCGCCCCCGATGCTATATTTGAAAAAGGCATTGAGTTGGAATCCTTTGTACATGAACATTGTACCGAAACTTCCTTCCACGTCGGGATCTGTACAACCCAAGGGTTTGTAATTGTCTGTACTCCATTTATCCATCTTATTCCCTTGTTGGTCTAGGAAAATTTCCTGTCCACTATTCGGGTCTATTCCTAATGATTCATTAGCCCAAATGGCATTGATAGATTTCCCTTTTTGATAGCGGACCACGGGGCGATTACTTTTTTGGTCATCATCGGCATTATTTACCTTATCATCTTGCATACGATTGTAAGCGGCCAAAGCATCATTTAATTTTAGGAGTCGATTCCGGTTACTCATCAGGCTGACAAATAAATCCCATTGTAGTTCCTTGCCCGTGTCCCGGATTACAGATCCCCGAATGTTTGTTTCAATTCCTTGGTTTTCGACTTCCCCGAGGTTGTCTTTGTATGAATCAAAACCTGTTGAGGGTGCTAATAGAACATCGATTAGCAAGGCTTTGGAATCCTCTTTATAAAAATTCACGTAACCGGACAAGCGACTTGTGAAAAGGGCAAAGTCTAACCCTATGTTACGTTTTAGGTTTTTCTGCCATTTCAAATCAGTGTTTCCATAACTTTTTAATAATGCACCGATGCTACCGTTGTAAGTAATACCGTCCACTAAATCGTCTTTGTAGGAGAACATACGGATGGACTGGAAAGGATAAAAATTTTGTCCTCCGGTACTTCCAATAGACCCTCGTAATTTTAAGTTATTTACTATACGAGAGTTTTCAAACCATTTTTCACGATGTATATTCCAGGCAATTCCGATAGAACCGAATGTCCCCCAGCGTTGATTTGCCCCGTATACAGAGGAACCATCTGTCCGGATGGAAAGGTCTAATAGATAGCGATTATCCCAGCCGTAATTGACATTCCCGGCAAATCCCATTAAACGACTTACCTCGTAGTCTCCTGCAGGTTTGGCTCCGTCTTGGAAAGCTGTTCCCATACCAAAATGGTCCATTTGTTCATTGGGGTAATTTACCGCCATAACAGAATAACTATCAACATTACTTTCTCTTACATTCCAAACTGCGGCTAAATTTATATTGTGTTTCATGAATGAGCGGGCATAGTTGAACACTATGTTTGCATCATACGTGAATGTTTTTTGTTCTCCTTTTTTGTAGCTTCCTTTGTATTCTGTCGTTGCAAAATCCGTGTGAGTGGCCGGTTTGAAATCGTCGGTATTTTCTTGTTTGCTGTTTAAGGAGAATTTCCCGCGTAAAGTCATTCCCTCCATGATATTCCATTCTATTGAAAAGTTGTTGTTAAATTCGCTATACGTGGATTCATTACGAGTTTTTTTGGCAGCATTGTATAACGGGTTTGTTACAAGTACATCTCCGTCAAGAGTCGGTTCGTAGAGATATTGTTTCACATTTCCGTTTTCATCATACGGATGGAAATAAGGATTTTGATAAGTGTAAGTCGTGAATGAACCGTAAGGAGAGTTTGTACCCTTCACGTTAGAATATGTCAGATCATTGATGAAACGCAAGTTTTTATAGTTATATTGTAATTTACTTCCAATTCCTACGGTCCTTCTTCCTGATTTCTTCATGACTCCATCCGTTTTGTTGTAATTTACGGAAAGAGCGTAACGGATAGACGAGTCGCCGCCCTCTATTAACAAGAAATGTTTGTGCCCGAATCCCAGATCTTTTATCGGTTTGCTGAGCCAGTCTGTATCAATACCCTCTTGTACCCATTTTAATCTTTGATTGTAAAGATCTGTATATCTGTCTCCCATTTCGATGTTGGAGTGAGTGTATAGTTTTGCCAGACGTTCATATTCCAGTTTCTCGGTAGCATTCATTAGGTCATAGACACTTAAATCTGCAAATGAAAAATCTCCGGAAAAGGTGTAATTTAATCGCAATTTACCAGCTTGTGGTTCTACCGTTTCAACAACGACTACCCCGTTTGATGCCCTTGATCCGTATATGGCTGTTGCGGCGGCGTCTTTTAATATGGTGATTGAGGCTACCCTGTTGGGATCTAGGTCAAAAATCTTTTCAGCATTGACTTCGAATCCGTCTAGGATGAATGTTGGCATATTGGGTGAATTTTCGTATTCCGATTGCAGACTCCCTCCGCCTCGGATTGTAAATTCCGGAATCGTGTTCGGATCGCTACCCATTTCAATATTGTCCAGTAGTTTGAATGACGGGTCTAGTACGGAGAGTGTGGATAGAACGTTGCCGGAAGATACCATGCGTAATTTGTCACCGGTAAAAGAGGTTGTGGCTCCCGTGTAACTTTCTTTCTTACGGTTATAATATCCCGTGGAGACTACGACTTCTTCCAAAGTCTCTATGTCTTCCTCCAGGGTTACGTTCATTTCCTTTTGATTGTTTATTTTCACCTCTTTTGCTTGCATTCCGATGAACGAGAATATTAGTACCAAATTTTGCTGTTCCGGTAAAGTTATTTTATATCTTCCTACACTATCCGTAACAGCACCGATAGATGTACCTTTGACTAATACGGTTACTCCAATCAGCGATTCACCTTGCTTATCTTTCACGATTCCGGTTATGGTAACTTTTTTTTGTTCTTCCCTTTTCTGAGGGGCCTTCATTAAAATCACAAATTCCCGATTGATTTCGAAGGTTAGGCCTTTGTCTGAAAGTATTTTTTCGAGTAGTTCTTCCAGTTCGATTTTTCCAAAATTTGCATCGACCTTTTCGTTTTTGTTCAACATATCATTATTGTACATAACGATACAGCCGGTTTGTTTACGGATCTCCTGAAACAACTCTTCGAAAGTGGTTTCTCCCATTTTCATGTTTAGGCGGTATTGTGCCATTATTGTAGCATTTCCTCCTAGCATGAAACAAAATAAAAATACAATTGTCAGTCGCATAGCTAAGAATAATTTCCAACGTTCATTTTTTATAAAAACGAACCCTGTGAGTGGATTTTTTTTCATACATTTGTACTTTAAGTTAATAAAACTTGATTTGGACCGAAAGGTGGTGCGAACACCTGACGGTCTTTTTATTTCTGAAATACTTGAATTACATTTCCGTTTACTTTAAAATAGACATTTGAAGTTTTCTCTATGAATTCAAGCATGAATTTTAGAGTGTTACTTCGCTTTATGGCTCCTGTAAATTTGAATTGACGTGTCGTTTCATTCACGAAAAAGAAGTCTACATCGTACCAGCGACTAAGTTGAACGATTAGCTGTTCCAGTGGCATATCATAAAACTCAAACATCCCCTCTTTCCAAGATACATAACTGGTAATATTTACTTGTTGTTTTTTTAGTTTTTCGGAAATGTTGTTGGAAACAGCCTGCCAACCCGGCTCTAAGATACATTTCTCGCTCTGGTTATAAACCTCGACTTTTCCTTGAACGAGGGTTATGGCTGTAAGCTCCTCGTCCTCGTAGGCACTGACGTTGAATGATGTCCCGAGTACTTTCGTGTTCGTGTGTGGTGTGTGTACAATAAAGGGGTGAAGGGAATCTTTTTTTACTTCAAAATAAGCTTCCCCTTTCACGTGGACTTCCCGTGTATTACTCATGAATCGGACGGGGTATTTTAATTCTGTTTCAGAATTTAACCATACTTTCGTTCCATCAGATAAGGTAAGAATATATTCTCCGCCACGGGAAACGACAAGGGTATTGAATTCCATATCTTCATCTAATTCCCGTGTCGCAAAAGAATCGGTAATTTCATATTTTAATCCGGAAGATTCTTCGTCTTTGATGATAGTATGTTTAGTTTCTAGCTCGAAGTTATTGTTCGTGTGTAATAGAACTTTTTTCCCGTCATTAAGGATAAGAGTGGCTTTTGGACTACCGGTTTTTACTTGGGCTAGGTCCATTGTTGTTTTCTCGGGAAGAGGTTCATAAGAAATGAATTTTATTATGGCAAAAAGAAATAGACAAGCTGCTGCAACTCCTGATATGAAGTATTTCCAATGAATAGATTTCTTTTTACTTATTAGTCGGGAGTTTAATTTTTCTCTTCCTTTCTTGGAATCAATCTGTTCCCATGTTTGGGCGTATGTCAGTTGGTAATGGGTCCGGCTTAATTTTTCGAATAGCTCTTTATTTTCTTCGCTTGTGTTTAACCAGCTTTGAACGAGTTCTATTTGTTCCCGTGAGGCTTTTCCTCTCCAACATGCTTGAATGGCTTGAAATATGTTATCGCTTATTTCCATCTTTCCGTGTAACTTTTATTAGTTAAACAGATTTCTGGTGTGGGCGGGTGAATGAATTTTGAAAAAAATGAAAGAAAAAATATATGTCTAATAAATAGATGATTAGAAGGCGTTTTGTTGAAACTTTCGAGAAAATAACATGAAAAGGAGGAATATTTTTTTATATCCTTTTAATTCAGATCGTAATTCTTTCATTCCTGCTTTCAATAATGTTTTTACAGTATTGATAGAGACTTCTAATTTATTTGCCGTTTCTTGGTATGTACATCCTTGGCACATGACTAATTGAACAACACGTTGTGTTTTTTCAGGAAGTTTCCGGACAGCAGTCAAGACTGTTTCGATGGCAGTTTCGTCTAGTTGGTTGGATTCTTCTTCGGCAATGGAATAATGAGGTAAATCTAATTGTTCTGTGGATAATCCTTGTTTAGCGATCTGGTTTATGCAAGCGTTTTTTACAATAGTGAAAAGAAAAGTGGAAAGAGCATGGGGATGAATGTGTTTGTAAAGTTCCTTTTCCCATATCTTTACGAATTGTTCTAATACAATGTCCTCTGCTTCTGGTAAATCGTGAAGCAGAGTATTGGCGAATAGGACTAAAGGTTTATAATACCGTTCAAATAAGGTATTCATGCCTTGTTTTTTCCCGGCTTGTAATAAAGCTATTATTTGTGCATCACTGACGCTCATATCATATCCCCGTGTTTTGTACAAAAATAGGAATAATTTATTTTGTTGAAAGAGAAAAATTACAAAACCTTATTGATCAATTGTTCTATTTTTTGAATGAGTTGTTCTGTTGACAGGTTCATTTGTTCTACGGCCATCCAGGTCACGATGTTTTCCCGGTTGACGAGATAGACACGGGGAATGGTGCTATTGGCAAAAAGGGAAAAGACTTTTTTGTCCGGGTCAAGGTAGAACGGCATAGTGAAGTTTTGTTCTTTCCAGAATGTGTTGACGATTTCGGCTGTTTCCCCGCGGGAGATGGTGACGAGTCGGAAGGTGGGCTGGTCTTTCAGTTCATTCCACACGCTGTCAATCTTCGGGAGTTCCCGCTTGCAATCGCCACAGGTGGTAACGAAGAAAACCAACAAGGTTGTGTTTTCCGATAAATCTTCACTATGAAGTTCTTCTCCGGTTGCGCTTTTCACGGTGAATTCCGGTAATTTGTCGTTTTCTTCGATGTAATTTATAACATCTTCTTTTTCGTCTTTAATACAGGAAAGAAGAAGTAATGTAAATGCGAGTAACGTGACGAATATTGTTTTCATTTTTTACGAATTCTGTTTCAATTAGACCGTGAAATTAGCGAATAACATCGAATTATAAAAATATTACGTATTTTTTGCCTTGTGAAGTAAGTATATATACACAAGCGAGGAGCTTGGAAATCGTGTATGTTTGTATGCGGTAAAAAGAAGAATAGTATGAATAAGATATTGCAAGAAGATTTTGACTTGGCTCCGTGTATGGTTGCCGGATATGAAAGTTTTATAAATGGTTTGTTGAATATCGTACATTCCGGGCCTATTTGCGAGAGCGTGGGTGAACAGATCAAGTCGTATGTGCTGGATTTTATTCAAAATCACCCGTTAGATTCTTTTGATCGTTTTTCGGATGAGACCTACACGCGGAATTATATCGGCCGGGATACGGAATCCGGTTGGGAGGCTATCGTGATGTCGTGGAAGAAAGGAAACCGTACGGCCATTCATGCTCATCCCCAGTTTGCTGGTTACACGTTTGCCGATGGGGAGTTCTTGATTGAGGTTTTTGAACCTTTTAAAGAAGGGATTCGTCTGGTTCAAGAGATGACAATTAGCGATATTCACGGGTTATATGCTATCGGTGAGGCCGGTAAATTCAACAATCATATTCACCGGATTACCTGTTTAAGCGATACGGCTCACAGTTTACACGTGTATTCGGACGACGCATTGAAAGGGGAAAAGCTGGATGAACAAATGATTTATTAATTTTAGATTTTGGATTTTAGATCCTATCAATTAAGTGATTTAATGATTTTCGATTAAGTGATTTTAATCACCCAATCATCGAATCGGCAATCACAGAATCTTTTTCATTCTAAACTCTAAATTCTACATTACTTTAAACTTTTCTTCATTTTCAATTGTAAAATATTATTTTTGTCAGCGTGTGTAAATGTTAGTAATAAATTAATAGTATGAGTGTGACAACAGAAAAGAAAGAGAAAGTAAAGTTTAGTAAAGCGTTTTGGGTTGCCAACACGGTAGAATTGTTAGAGCGTGCCGCTTATTACGGGGTGTTCGTCGTGATCACGTTATATTTGAGTAACGTCTTAGGATTCACGGATATTCAGGCGGCTACTATTGCGGGAGTTTTTTCCGCTTGTTTGTATTTATTGCCGACATTTTCGGGTGCGCTTGCCGATAAGATCGGTTTTCGTAAGTCGATGTTATTGGCGTTTACCTTATTGTCGTTAGGTTATTTGGGATTGGGATTATTCCCGAATTTTCTGGCTTCGACGGGATTGGTAGAGTACGGTTACGTGACAAAGTTTACGGGATTGCAGGAAAGCGGTTATCGCTACGGGATTATTCCGATTATGATTCTGATTATTGTGGGAGGATCATTCATCAAGAGTGTGATTTCCGGTACGGTGGCCAAAGAGACGGACGAGAAAAATCGGGCAAGAGGGTTTGCTATTTTTTACGGGATGGTGAATATCGGGGCTTTCTCCGGAAAGGTTCTTGTCACCCCGTTACGTGATGCCATGGGGCATGAGGGGATGATCGTGTTAAATTATTTCTCCGCAGGAATGACTTTCCTTGCGTTGATCGCAATTTATTTGTTTTACAAGAGTGATAAACACGCCGGGGAAGGAAAGACTTTCGGGCAGATATGGACGGCTTTGGTGAAAGTTTGTACTAACGGACGGTTGATTGTTTTGATCTTGATTATTACCGGGTTCTGGATGGTACAGCATCAGTTGTATGCCACGATGCCGAAATACGTGACCCGCTTGGCGGGAGAGGCAAGTGCCATCGGCTGGTATGCTAACGTGAATCCTTTGGTGGTCGTGTTGACGGTAAATTTGGTGACTTCGCTGATGCGTAAAAAGTCAGCTTTGTTCTCCATGACTTGTGGTATGTTCATCATGCCGATCTCGGCTTTGTGTATGGCTTCCGGGAATATGTTGGGCGGTGGTGAGATTCTTGGATTGCATCCAGTGGCCTTCATGATGATCGTGGGGATCGTGTTCCAGGGATTGGCAGAAGTGTTTATTTCTCCTCGTTTCTTGGAATATTTCTCTTTACAAGCGCCGAAGGGAGAAGAAGGAATGTATTTGGGTTTTAGTCATCTACACTCCTTTTTGTCATCCATTTTCGGGTTCGGGTTGTCCGGGTTCTTGCTGAGTAAATATTGCCCTGCCCGTGAATTATTTAGTAGCGAGGCCGATTGGATGGCTGCCTCTGCAAATGCGCATTACATCTGGTACTACTTTGCGGCAATTGCTTTGGTGTCAGCCGTGGCCCTGATTATTTACGGGAAAGTGGTACGTCGGTTGGATGCGAAGAAAGCGGCAGTAACACGATAAAATTCATTTATTAAATAGTAAAGCGTCGGTAGTTTTCCTATCGACGTTTTATCTTATCTTACTTTGGATTTGTGACAAATATTAGGCGTTTTATGTTTGGATTTGTGCAAATGTTGATTATTTTTGGAGAAGATATTAAAGAATGCGTAAATATTATACACCTCTTGTTATTCTTAAAAGTTATTGCATAATTTGTGTAGCATAAAAAGTGCTGCACAAATTATGCAATAATTATCTTGCTTATAATGAATGATATTCGAGAGAGAGCGTATTATGTGTAAAGCTGGGGATATGGAATTCATCCGGTTGAAACACTTCCTTTGACGAGGGTACTTGGTCTTGAGTTTTGATATAATTATTTATTGCTATCGTTGTTCCGATAAGGAAAAGAACGATAGCTAAGATTAATGCTCTTATCATAGCTTTCGGTTTTTGGTGAATTTGATTTTACGGAAAATGTGACGATAAGGTTACAATGCAGGCCTTTGGCGGTATTTACTCCATCAGTTCTTTGATTTTTTGTTTTAAGGATTCACCTTTTAGGTTGATAGCGATGATTTTAGTTCGGAACCGTGATAAGGCCATAGTAAACCGTCTTCTTCAATGCTTCCAGCCACTCGGATTTGTTGCTATCCAGAGAAATACTGATGATTTCCAAGCCTTGGGAATTGAATTCATTGTAGAGGGCTATCATTTCCGGATTTGTTTCCCGGCAGATCTAGAATGAAAAGTTCTTTACGGCAACGAATGGTCGGTTTTCTTCGTAAGAATTTCCAAATTCTTTGTTAGCTTTGTGGGAATGATGAAAGATATGAAGACGGTTATAGATTTATTTGAAAGAAGTTGCGAAAAGTTTCCGGATAATCCTTATTTATGGGAAAAGATAAACGGGAAATTTGCGACTACATCATATATGGAGGTAAAGCGAGAAGTATTGAACTTCGCGGGTGCTTTGTGTCAATTAGGAGTGGATAGGGGAGACCGGATTGCATTGTTAAGCGAAGGCTGTAATGCTTGGGTGTACTCGGAATTGGGAATGTTATACGCCGGAGGCGTGAATGTGCCGCTATCCATTAAGTTGACGGATAACGAAATTGTTTTTCGAGTGGAACACTCTCAAGCTCGTTTTTTGATCGTGTCCGCAAATTTTTTGAATCGAGTTCGGGGAATTGAAGGGCGAATCGGAGGGGTGGAAAAGATTATCGTGATACATTCAGATATAAATGAAGGTAAATACGTGTCCTTTGAGTTGTTACAACGAGAGGGGGAGATTTGGCGGAGAGAACGCGAGAAGTTGCTGAATGACCGGATTCATGCTGTGACGGAGGATGATCTGGTAAATATTTCTTATACTTCGGGGACGACAGCGGAGCCTAAAGGAATCATGTTGTCCCACCGGAATTACGTGACGAACGTGTTGCAATCAGATTCCTTGATACAAATCCCGGCATATTATCGGATATTATTGTTTTTACCATGGGATCATAGTTTTGCCCATACGGTAGGGCTTTACTCTTTTATGTATAACGGGGCCTCGCTGGCTTCTGTCGATTACGGGCAGTCGGGAATGGAGTATTTGCGTAATATCCCGGTGAATTTGCAGGAAGTGAAACCTCATATATTATTGAGCGTACCTGCCTTGGCGAAAAATTTCCGCAAGAATATCGAGGCGGGGATCAAAGCGAAAGGACGTTTTACAGATCGGTTTTATCATCTGGGATTGAAGATTGCTTATACATATAATGGTTTCGGGGACGATCGGGGACGAGGATGGAAGGTGTTGCTGAAACCTTTGGTGAAATTATGGGATTCTCTTTTATTCTCTAAACTTCGGAAACAGGTATTTGGCGGGAACCTTCGTTTTTTCGTGGGAGGTGGAGCCTTGCTGGATATTGAATTACAGCGTTACTACGCGGCTTTGGGAATTCCGATGTTTCAAGGGTATGGTTTGTCGGAGGCCTCTCCCGTGATCAGTTCGAACACCCCCGGGCGTTATCGTTTCGGTTCTTCCGGGATATTGGTAAAGCCGATTGATTTGAAAGTTTGTGATGAGGAAGGACAGGAATTACCCCAAGGACAAAAAGGGGAGTTGTGGATAAGAGGAGGAAACGTGATGGCTGGATACTGGCGAAACGAGAAGAGTACGGCCGAGACGATCGTGGACGGCTGGCTGCATACAGGCGATTTGGGGTATTTACATCCCGATGGCTGGTTGTACGTGCTGGGACGTTTCAAATCCTTACTGATCGCGAATGACGGGGAGAAATACAGCCCGGAAGGAATCGAGGAGACCATTGCCGAACAGTCGAAATATATAGATTATTGTATATTATATAATAATCAATCCCCGTACACGGCCGGGTTGATTGTCCCGAATAAAATGGCGTTACGGGAGTATATCGAGAAACAGGATGTTGAACCGGATTCCATGGATGCTTACCGGGTTATGTTGAAAAAGATCCAGAGTGAGCTGATGGCTTACCGGGTAGGTGGGAAACACGCTCATTTATTTCCGGAAAGGTGGCTGCCTGCCGTCGTGGCCGTGTTGCCGGAGGTGCTGAACGAACAGAATGGCATGATAAATTCGACCATGAAAGTCGTAAGAGCTAAAGTTTATGACCGATTTAAAGAAGAAATCGATTATCTTTACACCCCGGAAGGAAAAGAAATTACGAATAAACGTAACCTTCAGAATTTAAAGCAATTAATATCTTGAATTGGAAGTCTGAAAGTGTCATCATTTTCAATTTTCAATTTTCAATTTTCAATTATTATGAAGCGTCGATCTACGAAACAAGTTAAGATTGGAGAAATATATATTGGATCGGAGTATCCGGTTTTGGTACAATCCATGTTAAATACCGATACGATGAATACGGAAGCTTGTGTGGAACAAGCTATACGGATTATCGAGGCGGGAGGAAAGTTGGTGAGGATCACGGCTCCCGGGATAAAGGAGGCTAAAAATCTGGAAAATATTCACGCGGAGCTACGTCGGAGAGGTTACACGACTCCGCTTTCCGCAGATATTCATTTTAACCCGGAGGCGGCGATTGAGGCTGCCAGACACGTGGAGAAAGTACGTATCAATCCGGGGAATTTCGTGGATAAACGGGCTACTTTCAAAACATTGATTTATACGGACGAGGAATATGCCGCGGAGTTAGAGCGTTTGCGTGAAAAGTTCACGGCATTTCTGGATGTGTGTCGGGAATACGGGACGGCGGTGCGGATAGGTACGAATCATGGATCTTTGTCTGACCGGATTATGAGCCGTTACGGGAATACACCTGCCGGGATGGTGGAGGCAACCATGGAATACCTGCGGGTGTGTCGGGACGTGAAATTTGATGATGTCGTGATTTCCTTGAAATCGAGTGATTGCCGGGTGATGGTTGAGGCAGTGCGTTTGCTTGTGAAGGAGATGGAGAAAGAGGGGATGGATTACCCGTTGCATCTGGGAGTGACTGAAGCCGGAGAAGGAGAGGACGGAAGAATTCGTTCTGCCGTGGGTATTGGTACTTTATTAAATGAAGGATTAGGCGATACGATCCGGGTATCCTTGACTGAGGAACCGGAACAGGAGATTCCCGTGGCGAATCTTTTAAATGAGATTTGTTGTTTACAAGATTCGAAAACGGAACCGATTCACGTGGAAGGGCATTACTCTCATCCCGTGATTGTAGCGGATATTTCTAAGGTGGAATGTCTTGACGAGGCTGTGATGGCCGGTCTGGATTTTCACGTGGCAACAGAGAATGATCCCGTGTATGGCGATATGTTGCAAGGTGGGATGCGGGCACCGGAGATGATCTACACGGAGGCATTGGGACCGGAGTTGACGAAATTACCGGATTCCGTGACCGTGGTGGTTCCTTTTGATAGTCTGGATATTGCCCACGTGTATAATCGTAAGGCGGTCGCCTTGATTAATGTCAAAGATTTCGTCCGGCTATCGAAACCCGTGGAGGGGGACGGTATTTTCGTGGAAGTGCGCGACGTGGAAGTGATAAATACCGAGCTTGCCGGAAAGTTGGAACGGGAGAAAAATGCGATCGTGGTGTTGAATCCTGAGAGTCCTTCTAGCGCTTTGTATCGTTTGTACTTGGGAGAGTTGAAACGTTTAGGGATAATGAACCGGGTAATTGTGCGGGCCATGCTTGACGAGTCGGATTCCAACAGGTTGAGTTTGTGGATGGCTGCTCATCTAGGAGGTTTATTCCTTGACAGGCTGGTTTATGGCTTGTGGTTGTCATGTCTCGGTATTCCGGATATGTTCTACGGGGTACATTTGAGTCAGGATATATTGCAATCGGCAGGAGTGCGTCGTTATAAAACAGAGTTTATCAGTTGTCCCGGATGTGGGCGAACATTATATAATTTGCAGGAGTCCGTGGCGAAAGTAAAGAAAGCATTTGCTCATCTGAGTCGTTTGAAGATTGCCGTGATGGGTTGTATCGTGAACGGGCCCGGAGAAATGGGGGATGCGGACTACGGTTATGTGGGTGCCGGAAACGGGAAAGTGAATCTATTCCGGGGAAAAGAGATGGTGCGTGTGGCTGTGCCGGAGGAAGAAGCCATTGAGGCATTGAAACAATTAATAAAAGAGAACGGAGATTGGAATGACTGATACAAGAGATACCGCACCTTTAGTTTTAGGTACCGAGAAGATCGGAAAATTGTTGATGCAATACGCTATCCCGGCGATTATTGCCATGACGGCCTCTTCACTTTATAACATGGTGGATAGTATATTTATCGGTCATGGAGTGGGACCATTGGCGATTGCGGGATTGGCTATTACATTCCCGTTTATGAATCTGGCAGCGGCTTTCGGGTCGTTGGTGGGGGTGGGAGCATCGACGTTGGTTGCTATTAAATTGGGACAGAAAGACAAGGAGAGTGCTACTCATGTTTTGGGGAACGTGGTGATGCTGAACGGGATTATCGGCTTGGTATTTATGACCGTGGCATTGCTTTTCCTTGATCCGATATTGCTCTTTTTCGGGGCGAGTCCGGACACGTTACCTTATGCAAGGGAATATATGCAGGTGATTCTGGCGGGGAATCTCGTCACGCATATTTATATGGGGTTGAACGAGGTTTTAAGAGCTTCGGGTTATCCACAAAAAGCGATGGCAGCTACTTTGACGGCTGTTATCGTGAATTGTGGGTTGGATGCTTTGTTTATTTTAGGTTTCGGCTGGGGAATCCGGGGTGCAGCTTTGGCAACCATTGCCGCACAGGTTATTGCTTTAGGGTTTGAAATCCACCATTTTTCAAGGAGAAAGAGTTTTTTACATTTCCAACGTGGAATCTTCGGGTTGAAACGCCAGATCGTGGGAGGGATGTTGGCCATCGGGTTATCTCCTTTCTTGATGAATCTTTGTGCTTGTTTCGTCGTGATCTTGATCAACAAGAGTTTGAAAACGTATGGAGGGGATTTGGCTATCGGGGCGTATGGTATTGTAAATAGGATCGTCTTCTTGTTCATCATGATCGTGATGGGATTTAACCAAGGAATGCAGCCTATCGCGGGGTATAATTTTGGAGCCCGGCAGTTCGACCGTTTGATTCAGGTATTGAAATATACCATCTTTTGTGGTGTGACTGTTACGACAGTCGGTTTTCTGGCGGGACAGATTTTTCCCCGTCCATTGATTTACCTTTTCACATCGGACGAAACTTTAACTAATATTGCCGTGGAAGGTCTGCGTATCGTGTTACTATTCTTCCCGGTTGTCGGTTTCCAGATGGTGACATCCAGTTTCTTCCAATCTATCGGGATGGCCAAGAAGGCGATCTTTTTGTCGTTGACACGACAGTTGCTATTTTTGATCCCGTCATTATTGGTGTTTCCATCCATTTGGGGAACGGTCGGAGTCTGGATGAGTATGCCGGTTGCGGATGCCATTGCGACGATCGTTGCGGCCTGTATGTTAAGATGGCAATTGAAACATCTGAAAGCGTGAAGAAATTTATATTGTAGCGGGTTACAGGTTCAAAAAAAATCGATAGCTTTGTAGAAGAATAGATTTAAAAGATCAAAATATGGATAATAAATTTGTTATTACAATAGGCCGCCAATTCGGAAGTTGTGGTAAAGAGATCGGACAAGAGTTGGCAAAACGTTTCGGGATTACCTTCTATGACAAGGAATTAATTTCTCTCGCATCGAAAGAAAGCGGTTTGTGTCAGGAGTTTTTCGAGAAGGCGGATGAAAAGAATTCCGGAAACTTGTTACAGGCTTTTGCTGCCGGATTTACCTTCGGGCCCTTCCAGTACAATGATTTTCTTTCTAATGATAAGCTTTTTCAAATCCAGTCGGACGTGATTCGTAAGGTGGCAGGCGAACATTCCTGCGTGATCGTGGGACGTTGTGCCGATTACATTTTGCGTGACAATAAACGTTGTATCAACGTGTTTGTTCATGCAGATATAGAAGAACGCGTGAAGACCGTGATGAATCGTCAACATATATCGGAACAGGAAGCCCGTGAGTTGATTCGCAAGATGGATAAAACTCGTCCGAATTATTATAATTTCTACTCGGACAAAGAGTGGGGCGTGGCATCATCTTACCATTTGTCTGTTGATTCAGGTCTATTGGGAGTACACAAAACGGTGGACTTTATCCAGAAATTTGTGGAAGAAGCACTGAAAGACTGAATGATTTTTGATTTATGATTTATGATTGAAATTAGCCAATCATAAATCGTAAATCAAGAAATATTTTAACGAGTACAGTAGAAAAGTTCCGGTTCTTTTCTCTCATGGAAGTTCTTGAAGAGAAATTCTGAAAAAGGAGTGTTGAAAACTCTGGCTCCGTTAGGACATTCCTTCACGCAAGCACAACATTTAATACAAATTTCGGGATCGCTCACGATCTCTTCTTTTAATTCGATGGTTTCAACAGGACAGATTTCGATGCAATATTGACATTGTGTACACAATTCGTCAATGGTGATCGGGGTTGCCGGAGTTTTAGGATTATTCTCTTTATACGGGAAATTCCCTTTTACTTCCAAAGCGGGTAATTCTTTTATATCTGCATATTGATTTAGTAGCTTTATAATATTTTTTCCGAATTCAGTGGCTATTTGTATGTCGGATACATCGGGGCGTCCGGCTGCCGTGGGGAATTGTTCTGTACTATACGAGTGTTCCCCGATAAAGGCTCCACCGGCAACAGGAATAAAACCTAGTTGTTTCACGGTGTCCCGTAATTCAAGTAAGGCATCCTCGTAATCCCGATTTCCATAAAGAACAACAATGATAGCCGGGGTGTTATCTCCTTTTATTTTTTGTAGCCTTTCCAATGCCGTCGGGGCAACTCTCCCCGCATAGGTGGGGACACCGATGATTGCCAACGAATCTGTTGATATGACTTTTTGATCCGCACATGGATAGGTTAAATCAATTTCTTTATTTACTATGATATCAGTTCCTTCTGCTATTGCCGTGACAATCTTTGCAGAGGTATGAGTCGGTGAAAAATATACAGGTTGAATATTCTTTACTCGCATAATGTTCTTTGTTGCTAGATTATTGTTTTCAGCAAAGGTAAGGATTATTTAGGATATTCGATTTTTATCACTAATTTTCACGTTTTATATGTGATTTGTAAAAAAAAATAATCGTATTCTAAAAAAAAGTCGTATTTGCCTCACCCCTTTTCTATCGTTTTGGTGCTTTAGGGGAAAAGGCACTAATAGTTGAATAATGGTTTTGGAAAAAATTCAAATAGAGACATCTGAAATAGACTTGAAAGATACTCAGATTTTCAAGGCTATTTTTAATATGTTCTATCCTCGGGCCTATACTTTCACGCTAAAGTTACTCCGGGATGAGGTCATTAGTGCGGATATTACTCAAGAAGCTTTTCTCTATATGTGGGAAAAAGCATATCGTTTTCCGGATATGATGTCGTTTAAATCTTATTTATACAGTTGTCTGAAAAATAAGACGTTGAACTATATTCGGGATCACAAGGTGGAACGGAACATGGAAGAATTGAAGGATGTTTTTGTGGATGATATCTTAGTTGATCATTTGATTATCGAACATGAACTAAAGGCTAGAATATTGGAAGAGATCAACAAATTATCGGATGTGAAGCGGGATATCATGTTGTTGCGAATGGAGGGATATAGCTATGATGAGATCTCGGAAGAGTTATCCTTGAGTATTAACACGGTAAAAACGCATAAAAAGCAAGCCTATAAAGATTTGAAGCTCCATTTGTCGGATTATAACCAGTGTCTTTTGGTGTTAATCTCGTTGTTAGTCACTTGTTTTTGTTAATAGATAAAAGGTAGATATTCATGAAAAGGATACGGAAGGATATAGAAATCAGTAATTTAATTTACAAATCTCTACGGGGAGAAACCTCTAAGGATGAGGACGAGTTGTTGGAGGTGTGGTGTCTGGAGTCGAGGAATCGAAAATTATTCCTAGAGCTTCAGGAAGCGGATCATCTTTACGAGGGGATAACAGATATGTATAACGTGGATACGAATGTGCCTTTAAAAAAGGTGAATGATAAAATCAAGAAAAAGAAGCACGTGCGTGTTCTGAAATACATATCAGGAATTGCCGCCGTACTGTTGGTCGGAGTGATATTTATGCTTTCTATGGAAGACAAGACTGAACCGACAAGGCAGGTATTACTTTCTTCTGTGTCAAAAGAACAGATGGAACCTTTCGCGACGTTAGTAACAACGACGGGGAAAGTGGTTTACTTGGAAGACTCTGTAAAGCAAGAATCTTTGAAAGCGAGCAATAAAGCATCTTTGAAACAGGAGGAAAGCGGGAACGGAGAGGTGTTACCACAAGAAATTAAGCAAGAGGTAGAATATAACGTGTTGACGACCTCGAAACAGGGAAATATAAAAGTCGTCTTGTATGACGGCAGTCACGTGTGGTTGAATGCCGGAAGTGAACTGAGATACCCGAACTCTTTCGTGGAGAATCAAAGAGTGGTATACTTGAAAGGAGAAGCCTATTTTGACGTGACAAAAGACGAGTCTCATCCCTTTATCGTGAAGACAATTGCATCTGAAATCAGTGTACTGGGAACGAGTTTTAACGTGAATGCCCGTGAAAACTCATGTGTTACGACTTTAGTGGAAGGCCTCGTGCGGATGAAGCACGGGCTGCAGGATAGCGTGGAGTTACATGCGGGACAACAGGCTTGTGTGTCCGGGATCGGGAAAATTCATGTGCAGGAGGTAGATACGAGATATTACACGAGTTGGATGAATAATATGTTTGCTTTCCGGGAAACTCCATTGCGGGAGATTGCCAACGTGTTGGAGGAGTGGTATGGGTGTGAATGTCGTTTTGAGACCTCTACCTTGGAGAATATTCCTTACACGACAATGGTGGAAAGGTATTCAGATATAGATAGCGTGTTACAAATACTAGCGGGAACGGGAGATTTCCGGTACACGAGAATAGGTGATATGATCATTATAAAAGAAAAATAGGCAAAGAGCCTTCACTCCCTTTACCTATTGTTACTCATTAATTGTAATAATTAAAAGCAAATTTATGAAGAAAAAACCGATTTATTACACTTTTAGAGAGTGTATTTTTGGAAACGACAGGTTTTTGAAACGATTCCTGAGTTTGTTGTCTTTGTTTGTCATAGGCAATATAGGTGTTGTTATGGCTCAAGAAGTTCCGAAATTCACCGTGAATTTTAAAGATGCTTCTTTAACAGAGGTGTTTGATTATTTTGGAAAGAACAGTGATTACAAGTTCACGTACAACAGCGAGAACGTGAAAAACGAAACGAAAAAGATTACCGAATCTTTTAAGAATGTGACTTTGGAACAGATTCTTACAAAATGTTTAGATGGTACACGTTTTAGTTTCGAGATCGTGGATAAAAACGTGGTGATCACGCTACGAAAACAGCTGGATGTGAAGTTGATCGAGATTTCCGGTCGGGTGGTTGACGAGAACGGAAATCCCATTCCCGGAGCGACGGTGTTGATTCAAGGTACATCTCAAGGTGTAGCCACTAACATGGATGGGCGTTACACGATTAATGTGAGACCGACAGATGCTTTACGGGTTTCTTTTATTGGTTACAAAACGGCTATTGTGGAATTGAAGGGGAAAACGAAGGTAAATGTACGTTTGAATCCTGAGGAACAGAACTTAGATGAAGTACAGGTTGTGGCATTCGGTACGCAGAAAAAGGAAAGTGTGGTTTCTGCCATTACCACGATTCGGCCGATGGACCTAAAATCCTCCAGTAGTGACTTGACCTCCTCTTTTGCCGGTAAAATTGCTGGTATCATTGGTTGGCAGACAGGAGGTGCGCCGGGAGCCTTGACAGAGGAGGAGATGAATACGAAATTCTACATTCGAGGAATTAGTTCCTCGAATGGGGCATCCGAACCCTTGGTGCTGATTGATGGTGTGGAGTCATCTCGTTTAGATTTGGCTCGTATGGTACCGGAGGATATCGAGAGTCTTTCTGTATTGAAGGACGCATCAGCCACGGCGATGTACGGGGCCAGAGGGGCGAACGGGGTGATTTTGGTGACTACGAAGAAAGGGGAGGCAGGGAGTGTATATACCTCCGTTCGTTACGAGGCGGTGGCTTCCATGCCAACGAGTGACATTGACGTGGTGGATCCAAAAACTTATATGCGGATGTACAATGAGGCGCAGACGACCCGTAATCCTTTGGCTAGTCCCGCTTATTCCTTGACCAAGATTGAGCGGACGGGGGACCCAAGATATCCTTCTTGGGTGTATCCGGCTAACGATTGGTACAAAATCATGTTCAAGGATATGTCTGTCAATCACCGCGTGGGCGTGAATGTCCGTGGTGGATCCGAGTTAATGCAATATTACGCTTCGGTCAATTACACCAATGACCAAGGTATGTTGAAAACTGACCGCTTGAACCAGTTCGATGTGAATATCAAGAACTCGACCTTGACCTCGCGCATTAATTTGAACGTGAACTTGAGCAGTGCCATCCGTATGCTGGCGAACGTATCGATCAGTGTCGATAAATACCACGGTCCGTCTTATGACGTGACACAAGCCTATTATTTGGCATTCAATGCATCACCGGTGAATTTTGCCCCGCTTTATCCGGGTGACGAAAAATATAGTTGGCCTCACCTGCGTTTCGGGAATGACGCCACGGGGAAAGCAGCAAATCCGTATGCCATGTTGCAGAAAGGATATAAGGAACGCGGACGGTATTCCGCCACGACAAAGGTGGAGTATATCCACAATCTTTCCTCTGTGTTGAAGGGGTTAGAACTTCGGGGAAGCGTGGCTCTTTCGAAGACAGGATACGAATCATCGGATTATGTGACTGTACCTTACTATTATTACATGAACCCGGAGGCAGGAGATTACGATTTTGAAAAGGGTACGCATAAGTTGACGAGTGTGAATACTACTACAAAACCTCGTCGAACGTTGGAGTTGGGAAGTTGGTCGGATGGATCGGATGGATCGCAGGCGCAAAGTACCACGCAATGGGTGTATAATGTCACTTTATTACACACGGCAGCTTGGGGCGGTGCAGAAGCAAATAAACACCAGACTTCACTGACTGCCGTGTTCCAAGCACAACAAGGTAGTTATGCTCCCGTTAGCAGTTTGTTCAGTGGGTTGGAACAGCGTAATTTGAGCTATTCCATGCGTGGTAGCTATGGGTTCTTAGATCGTTATTTCGTGGAGGCGAGTTTCGGGTACAACGGCTCCGAGCGGTTTACCAAGAATAACCGGATGGGTTTTTTTCCTGCAGTCGGAGTGGCATGGATTGCCAGCAAGGAAAATTTCCTTCAGGGGATTAGTAACACGCTTTCTTTCTTGAAGGTGCGAGCCTCTTGGGGTAAGGTCGGTAACGATGGGATTATATCGACTCCCCGTTTCGTGTATATGCAAGAACTAGCCCAAGGTCAGCAAGTAAAGGATCCAGAGGTAGGGAGTAATACAAATTTCGCAAGAAAAATGATAAAGAACTATGGCGATCCCGATGTAAAGTGGGAGGTGTCCGAGCAGATTAATTTGGGATTGGAAACCCGTTTCTTTAAAGATAAATTAGAACTCAATGCTGATTTCTATCAAGAAATTCGCCATAATGTTATTGAGTTACGGGAGGTGATACCCGCTCATGTGGGGGTAGAGGTTTCCCCGTTGGATAATATGGGCAAAACCCGCTCGCGCGGTGTCGACCTGTCAGCGAAAATACAGCATGCCTTTAGTAATGATTGCTGGATTATCTTGAACGGTACGCTCACGTATAGTAAGGCTATTTATAAGGAATTGGAGGAAGCTGTTGACAAACCGGCTTATCAAAGAAAGACGGGATACGAACTTTCACAACAAGTAGGATACATCGCTGAAGGATTGTTTCGCGATCAACAGGAAATTGATAACTCGGCTAGTCAACCCTCGGCTGAACCCGGTGATATTCGTTACCGCGATATTAACCATGATGGCGTAATAGACGTGGAGGATGCCGTGCATATCGGTTTCCCCGAAACGCCACGATTGGTGTATGGGTTTAGCGGTTTTATCAATTATAAAAATTGGGAGTTTAATTTTTCCTTCCAAGGTTCCGGTAACCGTGGGTTCTTTATCAATGCGGAGGCCATCTCCCCGTTTGTAGGCGATCATGCCATGCTGAAGGAAATCTACGAGAGTCACTGGAGTGAAAACAATATGGCAAACCGTCCTTTTTGGCCGCGGCTTTCCACGAGTAGCATCACTGAAACTAATCCGCAGGAGGATTGGGATAGCAGTGTGGAAGAACGAAAGTCCACCTACTTCATGCGCGAGTGTAGTTTCTTGCGGTGTACCTCGCTGGAGTTGGCATATAACCTGCCGTTAGCATGGCGTAAGAAGTTACGCTTGCAAACGGTGAAGGTATTCGCCCGCGCCAATAATCCGTTCATGTTCTCTAATTTTAAAATTTGGGACGTGGAGTTGGGAGAGGATGGGTTCAATTACCCGATACAGAAAACATACGCCGTGGGCGTGAACATCAGTTTCTAAATTTAAATATATAATGTGTATGAAACGAATATATACTTTACTACTATTGCCGTTTTTCCTGCTAACAGCTTGCGACAGTTGGTTAGACGTGGTGCCGGAAGAGGATATTACGACTATCGACACGGATTTTGAGACGCGTGACAATGCCTATGCGTGGTTTAAAAGTTGCTATGTCCCTTTGAATGCTAGTAGTACATCGGTACGGGATTTGGTGGAATACACGGCTACCGACGAGGTGGTGATGTGCCAATACTTGAAAAATGCCGGGTATTTTGTTGGAGATAAGATTATTTCCGGTAAGCAAAACGTGTTTCAACCGTATGCCGATCGCTGGATTAACGGTATGAACCCCCGATCCGATTTTTATGCGGCGATTAATTTGTGTAACATTTTTATCGATAAAATCGACCAAGTGTACAACATGGAAGAGAAGGAGAAAAAAGAGTGGAAGGGAGAGGTGATTGCCGTGAAAGCCTACTACTATTTCGAGTTGGTGCGTCATTATGGTCCCATTGTTTTGGTGCCGGATTTTATGGATCCGAATCAAGATGTATCCTCGCTGAAGTTACCTCGTAGCCATGTGGATAGTTGTTTTCAAATGATTGTAAACTTGTGTGATGAGGCGGTCCGGGTGGGCATCCCCTCTTCTGCCAAGCAACAATCAACTCATTGGGGATATTTCAATAAAGAGGCGGTGATGGCATTGAAGGCGAGGGCGTTGTGTTATCAGGCATCCGATTTGTTTGCCAATAATCCGGTGTATGCCGATTTTAAGAACAAGAAAGGAGAATTGCTGTTCCCCGTGGCTGGAGATCCGGTAGCTCAAAAGGAAAAATGGCATCGTGCCGCTTTGGCTGCCGATGAGGCAATTGAGGCATGTCGTAATGCCGGAAAAATGTTGATAGACAATAGTAAGGCTACGTCTGTGTTACAGACCCATATGCTTAATATAGAGAAGTCTGTGCGGGCTGCGAATTTTAGTAGTACGGAGGCGTTGCTGATGATCAGAAGGGCAAGTGACTCCGGAAGTGAGTGGTGGTATTGGGCGTTACCCCGTTTGATTTCTGATCCCATAGGAGGTATCCCCGGAACTCAACTGGCCCCAAGTATGAAAATGGTCGAAATGTTCTACACGGAGAACGGTCTGCCGTTGGGTGAGGATCGTGCTTATAGCGGAAACATCTATGGTATGACCCAAGAGAAAGATCCGAAGTATTCAGAGGTGGTGGCGTTGAACGAGGATATTCTGGTGTTACATACCAAACGCGAACCTCGTTTCTATGCTAGTATTGGAGCCGATCGTTGCTATTGGCGGATTGGCCGATCTTCAAGCGGTAATTTTAAGGTGGAGGCCCAGCAAGGAGAGGAATTCGGGTTGAGAGCCAAACGTATCACGGGTACGGCACCTGAGAACCTCACTGGCTACTGGTTGAAAAAAGGCACTTGTTCGGAGGCGGAATTGTTTAATTACAGCAGTACGGTTGCCGGTTTTGGTGAAAATCCCATGATCTTGATTCGTATGGCGGAGCTTTACTTGATTTCCGCTGAGGCATGGAACGAGTACCTCGATGCTCCGGATGAGGAACACGTGTATAAATCACTCAACGTGGTGCGTAAACGTGCCGGGATACCGGATGTGGAAGTTTCGTGGGCTGGAGCGAGGAATCGTAATAACGTGAAAACTAAGGCCGGGATGCGCGAGATCATCCGTCAGGAGTGGAATATCGAGTATATGTTTGAGGGAATGCGTTTTTGGAATTTACGCCGTTGGAAAATTGCGGAAAAGGAATTGAATGATAAGCTTTTCGGTTGGAAAGTGGCGGCTAGTGATCAAAAAGCTTTTTATAACAATGGAAACGGTCCGGTCGTGGTGGAAAGCAATCGCGAGTTTGTCGCTCCGCGGGATTATTTTTGGCCTATCAAGAGTGAGGAGACTTTGATCTCGGGTATCGTGCAAAATCTAGGTTGGTAATGATGAATGAATTAATAATGAATGACTATGAAATGTAAATTATTGATAGCGATGTTTGTGGCAAGCGTGTTTGCAGCCTGCTCGGACGATGACAAGATCGGGTTTGATCTGCCCGTGGATGTTTCGCAAGAGGCGATTCGTTTCACCCCGGCTCCCGGAGGTGCGGTGATGCACTATTCGCTGCCGGAGGATAAGGAGGTGTTTGGTATTCGGGTGCGTTATAATAGTGTGTGGGGAGAAACGGTTGTGAAGGATGGTAGTTATTTAAATGATTCGCTTTTGTTGGATGGTTTCACGGAAATGCAATCGGCTGTGTCTGCACAGGTTTCTTATTTCAACCGGGCGATGGTGGAAACGGAACCTGTGGAGGTAACCTTTGCCACGGAAAAGTCTGCAACAGTGGCGTTGTTTGATGGTATAAAGGTAAATTCGTTCTGGGGCGGTTTTAGTGTGATGTATGATGCACCCGAGACGGTGAACGGCTTGATCCACGTGTTTTATATCGGCGAGAATCCCAAGACGCACGAACCGGATTCGATATTGATGGCGAGTTTGGCGATTGTCGAGGGGGGAGATACAATCAATATTCCGATAAAACAACGGATGGATGCTGTTGATGTCGTGGTGCGAACAGATGATTTTAAAGGTAGGCGGGTGAAGCAGGAAGTGGTGAAAGGTGTGACTGTTCTCTTACAGGATACTTTGATGCGAGATAAGTTTGATTTCCGCTACACGGGTCAAGCGGTGGAAGACGATACCTATAAATTGGGAGTAGAATACCTTTTCGATGGAGACAAAAAGGGTAAAAAGGCATTCTTGGCACGTCAGGATAACCGGAAGTACGAGTATTACACCTTTTTGACCGATGGTGGAACTTTCGATGAAAAATTCATCATTGATTTGAAAGAGGAGAAAGTGCCGGCAGCAATTAATTTGTACGCTTTTGTTTGCATGGGGAAAGATGGTCATTATTATACTTCGTCGGATGCGAATTTGAGTAAATGGTGGTCTAAAAGTGGGGAAAATTACAAAACTCGTCTCCCGAGTGTGGTGAAAGTGTATGGTACGAACGATGCTTCGTTACTGAATGCAGATAATGAGGTCGTGAAGAGCTCTGCGGTTCTTTTAGCATCGCATGCGGAAGATAAAGATATATGTGCTCTGACTGCACCTTTATTTGTGGATGAGTTTGATTTTATGGCAGCGGCTATCAAAGAATTTAAGGGTACTTGGGTTTATAGATCGGATGTGTACGGTAATTATGCGAGTGATGAATTCGGGATGATGACCACGTTGTTGGATTTGGGAGAAGCGAGGTTTGATGAAGAAGAACCGGTTTGCTTGAATCTGCAATTCAATTACACGGGAGCAACCTACCGTTATTTGATCATGATTGTTGAAGATACGTTTGCCGGATTTAATTTTATTAAACGAAACTTTAATGAAGGGCAATACGTGACATTGAATGAATTGGAGGTATGTGTGAAAGCGGAGTCAAATCAATAAACAGACGAGAAGATGATGAAAAGAAAATTATTATATGGAATCGGATTACTTGCGGTGTTCTTCATGATGAGCTGCGAGGATTTGGAGGATACCTACGACGAGTGGAGTGGTGATGGCATGGTGCGTTATGTGGGTAAGGCAGGGGACGTGGAAGTTGCGCCGGGTTGGGAACGCCTGCGCGTGACGTGGAAGAACGGTAATGATGCAAATGTCAAGTACACGAAAGTGACTTGGCAATCGGATAAGGAAAGCGGGCTGAAGGAAAAATATATTCCTTTGCAAAAGGACAAGGCATCAGACACATTGTGGATAGAGAATTTGGATAATGCACTTTACACAATACGAGTGAGTAATCTGACTGCGGACAGCACCGAGTCGTTTACGCGGGAGGTTTACGGATTACCTTACACGAGTGAGCATGAGAATTTGAGCGTGATTTCTCGCGGTATTATCAATTTTTATCCGTTAGGGAATCGAATGGCCGTGACGTTGGACGAGAAGAACGATTATTTGAAAGAAGTGATGTTGCATTACATCGGTACTGATGGGAATAAACACGAATGGGATATTCTTGAGAACATGAGTGACACATTGGAAGTTGATCAGTGGGGAACGATGATACAGTTGGTGGGAAATATGTTTTTGTTACCCGAGGAGGGCGTCAGTTGGGGAATTAACTTTAACGAACCATTGACAATTACCCGAAAGGGAAGGGTTGCGGAATGTTTGGATGAGATCCCTTTCACGGAGGTTACATTGGAGAAGGGCGAACGGGTGTGGTCCACTCATTTTACCTTGTGGATGAACCAACTCTATGGGCCGGATTGGGAGAGTCGGGTGAATACAATCGAGGAAATCGATTTGGATTATGATTTGGCGACGTTCGAAGACTTGTTTTATTTGCCGGCGTTGAAGCAGGTGAATCTCGGAAAGAACCGGTATTTGTGTGAAGCTTTGGATATGTGGGGGATGAAAGGGGTGGAAAAAGATTACGTGAGCCTCACGGACGAGTACAAGGCGTTGATGACCCTGCAATATTTGAAGACAACCCGGGGAGTGGAAACAAATGTGTATAATGGAATGTATTTTTCCGGTAAATTGGGGGATCCTAATTTAGGGGAAATGTCTTATACTAAATTTTTACAGCAGTTAGGAAAGATTGATGCTGATTTGTTAAATCATTACGCGGTTGCCGACCAAACACAACCGGAGATTGTCCCCTTGGCGTGGGAAGACTGGGGGTTGATGTGCTCCGATACCACGTATAGCGGGAACAATAATACCGGTAGCATGGGATGGTTACTTGATGATGACAGTAAGAAATGTTTCTCTCCGGGAAAGCGTTTTGAAATTAAAACGTACGAGTTGACGTTCGATATGAAGACTCCGCAAATGGTGCATGGTTTCAAGTTTGTACAAGCTCACCCCGATGCTATTACGGAAGATTACAAAAAAGTATTGGGTTACTTGCTTTCAGCCGTTAAGATCGAGGTGTCGAATGATGCCGTTTCGTGGACGAATGCGACGTATGTGGATGGCTATATCACCGTGGGCAATAATGCTGGTGAGGCAACTTATATCACGATCCCGGAGGAATTGAGGCAAGAGGTGCGGTACATACGTTTATCAATGGCGAATAACAAGGTGGACGAAATGGACGGAGTTGCGACGTACAGTCTTAAATTAGGGGATTTTATTCCTTATACCGAACCGTAATCAACACGTGAAGATCCTCCCGTTGGGAACCGCGGAGTTGTCGCGGGAGGATTTTTATAAACAAACGTAGTATGAGAAGAATAGTTTTTATTTTGTGCCTCCTGTGGGGAGCATGCGTGGCTGCGTATGCCCAAGACGGTTTTAAAATCACGGGCAAGCTGGGAGGGAATCTTGGCGGCAAATTGGTGTTGGAGGGAAATGGAGCCGAGGGGGCTGTGTCTTTGAGTGAAACTGTCATGATCGATGGTGATTTTGAATTCACGGGAAAGGTGGATGGTATGATCTTGGCTTATATCTTGACCGAAGAGAGGCAACCGGTGGCAACCCTGATGTTGGAGAATTTGGAGTATTTGTTAGTGGCGGGAGAGAATGGTATCGAGGTGCAGGGTGGTGGCGATTCGCAGAAAGTATTGAACGAGTTTGAAGCCGTGAACCGGCGGATTACCCGGGAGAAAATGCTCGTGGAACAGCAAATGAAAGCGGCTTACGCCCAGCAGAACCAAATGCAATTACAGGCGTTGCAGCAGCAATTTTCGAGAGTGATGCAGGAGGCGGGGGAGAAGCAGGCGGAGTTGCTTAAAACCTACAAAGATTCTCCCGTGTCGGCATTTATCGTTGCCTCGGGAATGGGGCAGATGGATTATGTTTCCCTGCAAACCGTGTTCGACGGATTGGGCGAGCCTGCTAGGAATAGTCTGTTCGGGCAGATGATTGTACAATGTTTGGCAGCAATGAAGGACGTAGAAATTGGTGCCATCGCGCCGAATTTTAAAGGGAGCATGGTGAATAATGATACGCTATCCCTGTACGGGGTGAAAGCAAAATTGAAGTTGGTGGACTTTTGGGCCTCGTGGTGTGCTCCTTGTCGGCAAGAAATGCCGAACGTGTGCAAGGTGTACAAGAAGTATCATGACAAGGGATTGGAAATCATCGGTGTGTCGTTGGATTCCAAAGTCCCGGATTGGCAGCAAGCCATGGTGGTGGAGAAAATGAAGTGGTTGAATATTTTGGATGTGCGGCAGCAAATCGCTACCCGCTACTTTGTCAGGGGTATTCCCCATACCTTGTTGCTCGACGAGAATAACCGCATTATCGCCAAAAATTTACGGGGCAAGGCCTTGGAGAAGAAAATTGCCGAGTTACTAGGGGATAAATGAAATGTATTAAGAAATAGTAAGATATGAAAAATTGGGCATTTGTTTTACTGTTTATTATTTTCTGCTGGGGGTGTTCGAATATGGAAGTAGGCGTAGAGGAGGATGTGTTTTCTGCTACGGGAATGAATCTGCCTATTGAAGATCTAACGGTTGAAGATATTCTTTTGGAAGGAGCACCTGAAGAACTTGTGCGTGCAACGAAGAAGGTATTGGGTAGTAGGATGGGAAAAATATTACTTCGTGAACTTAAAAATCGATATCCTAATGGTCCTTTTATTCGTTTCCATTTTTTTGGGAAAATAGATGAAGATGGAGAGATCGTGGATGAAGCTGGAGAAATGAGGTATTATGGAATGGGAGTAATCGGTTATAATCGTAATGCTTTGAGACTTAAGACTAATGAAGAACTATTGTTTCATGAATTTTTCCACGTTTTTCAGACGGGTGATTTAAAGCCCCAAAAAAGTAGGAATAATGAATTAGAGGCTTATTTAGCCCAGTATATATACGGAGAAAGCAAACAAACGACTATTGTTAATACCGAATTCACCATAGCGTTAGGAGTACTTGCTAACGATCTTCGTAAAAATTCCTTGACCGAGAAAGAAATGGATTTATTTTATCAGAATTATAATGCAGCATTAATTCTTCTTGAGATAATGCCGGAGTATAGTGGTGAAGGATGGTATTCTATTAGACTAAATAAGGGGGAAAATCCGTTTCCTAATCTTATGAAATTGATGAAATCATAATAATATAAAGAACAGACCATGAAAAAAATTACACTATTATTTATAGCCTTGTTTGTCGTGAATACCTTGTTTTCACAAATATTGTACGAGGAGGGCATCGTGAAAGGTAAGAATGTGACGTATCGAGTATCACGGGGAAAAGAAAGATTCAAAAAACTATTTACATACATACAAAACGTGAATAACCCGGACACCACGTATAAAGAGGTTCCCGAAAGAGATGTAATACCCGCTCAAATGCTAGATCTTGAGGCTCAGTTGTCTGTAATACTACATGATTTTTTTTCTGCGGAAGAATTGAAAGAGTGCCGATCTGTGATTGCAGGAATAACTTTGCGATTGGATGCCCCAAAAAGGAAATTGTTGCAAGTGACTAATTTTTTCTATTTAAGTGCCACAAATTCATTTTGGGGAAATCTTTCACCGGATAGGTTGTACGAGCTGGAGCAACTTATCATGAAAAAATTGGAATTGCCGTATAAATTGCAGGAAACTTATATTAAAGATGATTTTCTTGTTGGTTTTTTTATTAAAGATATTAAAGAAGCAAAAAAATGCAGAAAAAGAGCAATGGAAACTTGGAAAAAAGAGGATATC
>ULVU01048677.1_pt1 | contig 62421 bp, 56 predicted proteins | sample 1959731 | NCBI WGS metagenome assembly ULVU01 (sample SAMEA4835794, study PRJEB28245) | human gut metagenome | biome: gut microbiome; material: fecal sample | place: Denmark | collected 2008 | reverse complement strand
GACATCTCATACCATTCTTGGAATACCCAACTGACATTCACTCCTACACGTCCCTTTACGACAGGAATGTACAAACGGGTAAAGATATCTTTCGTCTGATCGCCTCGCGTCTTATGATATTCCCCCCGAAGCTCCACTTCCCAACGGCTGGACAGGCTTCCTCCTACCAACTCGGGAATCGGAAAGGCATTTGGCCCGAAATAACGGGGCGAGTAAGTCAGATACTCTACCTTTTCCCACCATTCTAACGCCTTAACCGGAGATACATAGGCCAAAAGACAACTAACAACTAAACAGAACCGGAGTATTTGTATTTTCATAAAAGTCTATAATTCAAATTCAATCTCATGCTTCAACGCATATTTCTTCCAGAAACGATTTCGATAGTATAATATCCAACGAAGGCATTCCGCTTTATCAAAATGCCGGCTCTCGGCATAGGTCTCTGCCATTAAACGAAAAGCGGCTTCCCGTCCCCACAAACGGGAGAAATTCGCGCATCCTCGTTTCAGCGAGACAGGCCCGAAGTGCATCCGGTTTATATCGATCAAGGAGAACTTAACCCCTTCCTCCGTACGATCGTACAATACATTTCCGGGAGAGAAATCGGCATGATAAACCTCCGCCTCATGCAACTTTGCCATATAAGTACCTAACGCACGGAAAATATCCTCGTTCTCCTCTACCGGACGCTGTCCGACTTTATACAATGTCTTATAGCTGGATTGCAAACTGATAAAATAACTATATCCCAAAAGGCCTTTCTCCCGAAAAAGGACATAAGCGATCGGGGCAGGAGTCTCAAACCCCTTGGCAACCAATCGCAGAGCGTACTCATAGGCTCGCACAGCCTTAGGCTGACGGAAAAAACGATAAATAACACGGTTTATCAAGAGGGGGATTCTATACCGCTTGACATTCAGTTCCACACCATCTACCTCAAAAACCTTGATCTCATTCCTCGCCTTATAAATCGTTTTTCCCTCTTCCGAAAATATACGAGGTACACGCCTTACAAAATCCTCGAATCGCCCGTACGCCGGGTTAATGACCTCCTTCATCCGAAACCATTTCATTTAAAGAGGTTAATACCTTGTTTATGATTAGATCCGGATTGAGCTGTCTCATACACGCCCAATCCTTCCGCAGGCAGGGCTTTTGGCCGAATACGGAACAAGGACGGCAAGGTAAGTCCAACTGGATACAATCTTCCGGATCCTGATGATATCCGTAAAATCCGGCATAGGGATGGGTAGCGCCCCAAACGGAAAGCACCCGTGTACCGACCAAGGAAGCGAAATGCATATTGGCGGAATCCATGCAAATCAACAGATCCAACCGGCTGATCAAGGCCAGTTCCTGATCCAAGGAATACTTGCCCGCCACGCTTTTTACCCGGGGATACTCAAAAGCCCATTGATCCAAGAGCGCCTCCTCGTAGCCACGACCACCGAACAGGAAGATGGTAAAATCCTCTCGATCGGAAAGCTCGGCCATGACCAGCTCCATCTCCCCGGTCGGATAAATCTTTCCCCGGTGCTTGGCGAAGGGGGCGATACCGATCCATTTGCCCGTCTTCGTTCCCGCAAGGGGTTCCAAGGCGGATAAATCAGGGGTCGAGGTCTCATAAAGCGAGGTGAACGATTCCGTATAATGAAGTCCAGCGTTACGGAACACATCCGCATAACGTTCGATCACCGGGCGAAGTTGTTTAAATCGTTTATGCTTCGCGTCGGTCAACCGGGCACGATCTTTCCGGGCCTTATCCACGACAAACACCCGTCTGCCGTTCAAGCGGAACAGCGTACGGATAATCATGGTTCGCAACACATCGTGCAAATCCAGCACCATATCGAAATCGTATTTCACCAAGGCAGAGGCAAAACGAAGCAATCCCGCCAACGTTTTCTCCGTGCTCTTCGTATTGATACCGATCACGTTCACGTTCTTCGGGCGGTTGATAAAAACCGGGATCAAGAACGCTTGCGTCAACACGGTAAACGAGTCCGTAGGATTCGCCTTGGCTGCGGAATAGATAACGGGAACGGTCATCGCCACATCCCCGATAGCCGAAAGTCGTATTACTAATATATTTGCCATTATTTCTTACCGTACAACACAGGATTCAAGGCCGGGTCGTTGTACATCTTCATTTGCTTGTAGACCTTCATGTATTTCTTACCGTCACGGATATCGGATAGCAATTGATCCAAAGCCATCGACAAATCCTTCTTCTGCTCCATCAGCACCGCCAGTTTCTGCTCACAACGAGCCTTATGCTCGGCAGTAGCATCCGGACGGTTTGCCTCCTCACGCATATGATAGATCTTTAGCGTAAGGATAGAGAGACGATCGATCGCCCAAGCCGGGCTTTCCGTATTGATCGTAGCGTCCGGCAAGACTTTCACGTTCTTGTATTTATCCAGAAAGAAACTATCGATCAACTCTACCAAATCCGTACGATCTTGATTCGACTTGTCGATGCGGCGTTTGATAGCCAGCGCTTCCACCGGGTCGATCTCTGGATTCCGGATAATGTCCTCCAAATGCCATTGTACGGCATCGATCCAGTTCTTAAGATAAAGATAAAACTCGATGCTTTTTACCGCATAGGGATTATGCACTGTAGCATCTACATTGTCAGTTACATGATAAGCCTCCGTAGCTTGCTCAAAAATGCGGAAACATTGTTCGCTGAAGTTCATATATGATTCATTTTCTTTCTGTGAATACTTTGTGGGACAAAGATAATGCTTACGGATCAGAAACCCAATTCTACCGGATAAATTCTATCCTCTTAGCATATATCCTTTCTTCGGCAAGGATACAATGCCGGTAGACGGATCGTTATGAAGCGCTTTACGGAGATAGGTGACCTGCACATTCAAGGCCAGGAAGTTGGCGTATGAGCTAGTTCCCCAGACGGTTTCCAACAGAAGGTCACGATCCACCGCCAGATTCAGGTTTGTCGCCAGGATTCGCAGAATATCCGCTTGGCGGGAAGTGATCAATACCTTGTTATTACCCGTACGGATCTCGTTCGTGGTGTAGTTGAAGGTCGTGTTTCCGAAATGGAAGCTCTCCTCCTGCACGCTTTCATGGACACCGATCTCAAAACGGTCCTTGATACGGGCGATCAGCTCTTCCGGATAGAAGGGTTTCGCCAAGTAATCGTTTCCGCGCAAGCTAAAACCTTTCAAACGGTCGTTCTTATCGGAACGGTCGGAAAGGAAAAAGATCAAGACATGACGGTCTTGCTCACGGATCTTTTCCGCTACCTCGAAACCGTTTAGGCCGGGCATGTTGATATCCAGCAAGACCAGATCCGGTTTCACGACCGGGAATTGCTTCAAAGCCATGGTACCATTGCCGGTATAAGTCACCTCATACCCCTCCCGTTCCAAGAATCGCTTCAAGACGAGGGAATACTTAAAGTCATCGTCAGCGAAAAGTATTTTCAATGTCGATTTCATAAAGCTGCAGTAGGTAGATTTATAGTAATTCGAGTGCCTTCACCTAATTCACTTCGCAGGGATACTGAACCATGATGCGCCTCTACTATTTGGCGAACGTAGCTCAATCCCAACCCAATACCGGGAATTTGCTTATCCGGCAGATGAGACGAACGGTAAAATTTATCGAACACCTTTCGCCGCTCATCCGGAGCGATACCGAAGCCATTATCTGAAACGGTCAATTCGACCCCTTGATGATTCCAAAGCACTACGATATCGATATTCACTTCCTCTCCCGAATATTTGATCGCGTTCTCTATCAAGTTAGACAAGACATTCGCCACATGTACCGGATCGGCCGTCAGATCCGGCATATCCGGGGGAAAGGCCGTCGAGAAAGAGACTTTTTTCCCGGCGGGGATATTGGTTAGGCGTACCACCTTCTCCACCAACTCACGGAGATTAAAAGCGGAAGGTCTCAGAAGCGTCTCCCGCTCGTCCGCACAGACCATATCTTTCAATTTTCCCAGATAGGCGGAAAGATTATCCAACTCGAACATGGAGTCTTGAAGGACCCGTTCCGTCGTGGCCTCATCCATCCGCATCTCCCGGTCATTCAAGAAAGAGACGAATACCTTCAAGGTTTGTACCGGTCGCCTCAGCTCATGGATCATCGTATGCACGAATCCCTCACGCAACTCGTTCAAGCGCATTTGCTCCCAGATCGTACGGATCTGGAAACCCAAACAAGCCAGCAATAACAAGATAAGGAAAATACTTAGGAAAAGCTGCCATCCCATCCGGCCCAATAACGGATTCATGGGAAGATCCACATCCACCCACACCGCCTTTCGCTCGATCGGGGCGAACACATAGCATATCGAGATAGAGGTTGAAAACAGGTTTTTCGATAACGGCAACCATAAGGCCGACGACTGCCCGGACAAGGTATCGCTCGCTACGAACGGACGTACCCGATAATCCAGACCGGGCAGACCGACAGACAAGATGGAGTCCAAACGCTCCGCGGAGAAAGGCACGAAGAACTCCACGACCGAACGATCTACCCCAACCAATAAACTATCTTCCGGCATATTCGGGTCCAGATGAAGCCGAAAACTATGGATCTTTGTCGTATCCTTGGGATAAAGCTGGAAACCGAACGAGTTTTTCAACCCGTTTAACACGCTATCACCAGACTGGTATTTCGACTGGCGTTCTATGATATAAGTACCTTTCGTCATCTCCGCCTCTTCCTTCCGTATACGAAATTCCTCCTGCCCGGCATGAAATACCTCACCGGCGATCTCATCCGCATAAGTACACATCTCATACCGGAACTGATTGAACAGCCAATAGCCTTGTACCCCGATCGCCGCCAAAGCCGCCGCCAACGAGATTACCCATATCCATCGAATCCTCTTTCCCATATCTTATTCCTTTCCGGCAAAGATAGATAGCTACTCCATGATTACAACGTACATATAGCCATTTTTATAAGCGGAGTAATATTTCAGTAATAAAAATCTTCCTTACGGCAAACGCTCCTCTCTTACATTCGCGACAAATAACTTCTAAAACCAACAGATCATGAAACGAATCATAGCGACAATCGGCCTGCTTTGCGTAGGTCTGTCAGGGGCGGGACACGAGACGAACGCCCAAGTGACAATCAACATCTTCAACCTAAACGACGTACTAAGAGCCAAGCCCATCGACGAGACACGTTTCACGGTACAATACCAGACCACGTCCATGCCGGACACGCTCCAACCCGACAAGAAAGAGGAAGAGACCCTCATGCTGAAGGTCGGGGATAAATGCTCCGTTTACTATAGTTACGCCAAATTCCTCACCGATTCCGTACTAGAGGCCGACAAAGCCGCCGGAGCCTCACAAGAAGTCATCAATGAACACCTGCAACAATATTCCTCCAAGACCAATGCACAGGTCTACAAGAACTATCCGGCGGGAAAGACCACGACCTTGGATGCCCTTGCCGCCAGTCGCTTTCGCTGCGAGGAAAAGGAGGAGCGCCCGGAATGGACCTTACTGCCCGATACGATGACCATCCTGTCCTATCCTTGCCGGAAAGCGACATGTCATTTCAAGGGCAGGCATTATGAGGCTTGGTACACGCCGGAGATACCGAAAAGCGAGGGTCCTTGGAAATTATGCGGATTACCGGGCCTGATCCTAAAAGCCCAAGACAGCCAAGGACATTACACTTTCATCTGCACGGGTATCGAACTGAGCCGGGATAAGAACCCGATCCTTTTCGGGGGAAACGATTTCGAGCCGATCAGCCGCAAGAACCTGCAAAAGGCTTACGAACGATATGCCGCCGATCCTATCGGATACATCGCCTTGACCTCGCCACAGGCGAAAGTGACCGTCACCGACGATAACGGAAAACCTTACCAACCCAAGAACATGCCGTATAACCCTATAGAAAGGGAAGAAAGATGAAACGGATCATACTGCATATACACACTTTTTGTTTACTTATGCTGCTCTGCCCGGCAGGATTGGCCGCCCAATCCGTCATCCGAGGGATCGTGATCGACAGGGAAAGCCAACTGCCGGTAGAAGCGGCCACCGTGCAATTAACCAGAGGCAACGTCTCCTTTCCTATCAACTATACGTTAAGTAATAATGAAGGGACCTTTACCCTCACCCAACCGAAGCGGACGGACTCACTTCTCGTCTCCGTCTCGCTCTTGGGGTACCAAACCCAGCAACAAGCCGTACATGCCGGACAAACGCTTCGTTTTGAGATGGAGCCGCAGGTATTCAGCCTAAAGGAGGTGGAAATCCGTCCGGGACGTGTTTGGGGGCGGCAAGATACGATCAATTATGATGTCACCCGCTTTCTCTCCCCAAAGGATCAATCCATCAAGGACGTATTACGGAAACTTCCGGGTATCGATATCGATGATCTGGGGAAGATCTCTTACAACGGGAAAGAGATCCGTAATTTCTATGTGGAGGGACTGGATCTCACCAACGGGAAATACAAGCAAATCAGCGAGAACCTGCGAGCCGACGCCGTGCAGAACGTACAAGTGATGGAGAACCACCAACCGATCCGTGTGTTACAGAGAAAGATCAAGACCGAAGACGTAGCGTTGAACCTCAAGCTGAGACCGGAATTCCGGGATCGCTGGCTGATCAATGCCGAAGGCGGTCTCGGCGCATCCCCGTTCTTATGGAAAGGAGCCGCTGACGCCTTACAGATCAGCCGCAGCAGCCAATCCGCTTATCTATATAAAGGGAATAATACCGGGCAGGATGTATCGGGCGAGCAAAATACGCTTACCGAATCACCCGAATTCCGTTTATCCGAGCCCAAGGTTCCCCAATTTCTGCTACAGCCCTCATTCTCCGCCCCGCTAAAGAAAGAGCGCTGGCTGTTCAACCACATACACAGCATATCCGCAAATCGCCTATATAAACTGGACGAGAACACCCAACTCCGTATAAACGCCGGTTATATCCACGACCTGCGAACACAGGAAAGGGGGAGTGAGACTACTTATTACCAATCCGAGGACACGATTCATCTAACGGAGCAAAGCGATAGCCGCATTCGCTCGGATCAAGCCAACCTAAATATCGGAGTGGAAAACAACTCGCAGGAAAGGTATCTCAAGAACCAGTTCTCAGCCACCGGAGATTGGCAATCCAGCCTTTCTCATATAACCGGAAACACAATTTCCACCGATCGTACAGCATTGAACCAACGCATCAAAACCCCGAACCTCGACTTGCGTAATAATTTACGGAGCCTGTGGAGCTTGGACAAATACACGTTGGAAGTCCAGTCTTTGCTCCGTTACCACAGCAACGCGGCCGATCTTCGCTTGGATAATTACCCTTATCCAATGAACTTACGCGACTTTTATACCGATAATTCCTTCTCATTCCTGAAAAAGAGCGGTTCCCTCACCCAGCGATATACGGTAGGCATAAACGGGGAGATCTGCAATATCGAGAAAAGCCTGCAAACTTATCTCTCACCCGATTACCAATGGAATACCTATAAATGGACCCTATCCCTCAGCGTTCCTCTCAGATGGACCGGATATACAGGGGTCGGTTTCTCCCGCATCTCGGTTAATCCGTCCCTGTCCATTATCTACAAACTGAATTACGCATGGCGTTTCACGGTACACGCCTCCTATAAGGAAAGATACGGAGAGATGACCGACTTATACGACCGGCCTTATCAAACGGATTACCGGAATAGCGTCTGGAATTGCGGAATCCTCCCGGTTTACAGACAACAGCTTTATTCCGTTTATGGGGAATACAAGAATACGGCACGGGAATTCTTCGCCACGGTAAACCTGACACACAACCGGGAGTGGTACAACCGTATATACGAGCAACGTATAGAGAACGGACAGGTACAACGAGTCTCCTTACCACTGTCCAACCACGGTTCCGGATATACCGTCAAAAGCACGCTATCCAAAGGCTTTTACGATCTAGGGCTAAAGACCTCGCTCCTGGCGCTCCTCAATATCAGCAAGGCCGAGCAAATCAGCGGGGGACAAAGGCTTCCCTATCAATATCGTCTCATGCGCCTAGAACCCAAAGTGATCTGGACTCCCAACCGCCATTGGGAGACCAGTTACCAAACCGATATCCGGTACGGAGGAAGTAAAATAGGAGAACGTACCCGTTTGGCGCCCTTATGGAACGTCATCCAACAAGTACGGTTCTCCTACATTTTCTCACCCATAGAGGCAAGCCTTTCCGTAGATCATTATCACAATGACGTGAATGAAGACCAATCCGTCAACGCCGTTTTCGCGGACTTCTCGGTCTTATGGAAATCCCGGCGTTGGCAAATCACCGCCACGGCGACAAACCTGTTCGACAAACGTACCTACGGATACACGCGATACGCATCGTTGGAAAGCTATACCTCATGGGTACGTATCCGTCCCCGGGAGTTTCTGGTAGCGATCCGCTACCAGCTATAAACGATCCAGACGAGTCCGGGTTATAGGCGTATCTTCCGCTCCACCGTACCCTCTGCCGTATCTATCTGTATGAAATAAACGCCGGGCTGGACATTTCCCAAGGAAACAGCGTAATCCACCGAGGCTGGAGAATCTACCTTCTCACCATACAGATGACGGCCCGAAGCGTCATGTACATGGATGCTGAACGAACCGGGGACCTCCGCCCAACGGACATGGAAACTTCCTTTCGTACCGCTAGCATATACGGACACGGCCTCTTGCGGAGCCTCCTCGAATACGTTCTCCGTAGAGGTAGGGATTCCCAATATATCCAGCAGGCCTTTATACACGTCTATCTTTCCCCATCCCCATTGCTTGTTCGGATAAGAGAGCGGTTTATCCTGAACAGCCGTACGGGAGAAGACATCCTTGATATCATCCGGGGATAAAGCAGGATTCGCCTGTAACCAGAGAGCGATACTGCCAGTCACGAAAGGACAAGCCATCGAGGTTCCACTCATATACCCCCATGGATATCGATGTCCATTGAAAGTGGAATAGCGAGCCTGTGATGCCTTGGCTCCTTCACCGGTCTCACCCTCCAGATAGAATGAGTTATAGGAGGATGCCACCCAAAGTCCGGGTGCTGTTATATCTGGTTTCATGCGATTATCAAGCGTAGGGCCTACGCTTGAAAATGATGTTAACTCACCCAAACTATTACCTGCCAAATAAGAGGTACCCCCATCTACATTTACCGGGCATATACGAGTGGCATAAGCCCCGACAGCTATCACGTTTTTGGCCGATGCCGGAGAGCCGACAGTGAAATCTCCCGTACCGACCGTATAAGGATACCCTTTTCCCAAGTCCGTAAATAAGCTCTCGCCATTGTTGCCCCAAGCCCGGACCGGCGTGTTATTTGTCGCCACATGAAGTAAGAATATCTTTTCATTTTTGGTGCCTTCCGGATAATTGAACTGAATAAAAAGACGGTATCTCCCATTAAACACATATAATTCAGATTCCATTCGCGCCTCATACACCAACGTGCCATCCACGCTCTCACTAGTAAAAACAGAAGACTTAGGCATTGTATCCAAGGCGAAAAACCCGGTAGTATTTAATATCTCATCGCTTTCGCGATCATACAGATCCAGGCAAACAGAAAAAGGTTCCCCGGGCTCGTCCGCCCAAATATCCACCAGTCCATAAGAAAGACCCGTATTAGACCTGCCAACAAAAGTACGCAAGGTATCCGAAGGCGACATCAGTTCGGTATATACTGGCATGTCCCTAGAATTTCCCATGGCAACCGTAATGATTTTTCCCGGCCCGACCATTCGGTCCAACATTATATCCATAAAATTAGTACCATCGTGTCCTCCAATACCATCCCCTAAACTAAGATTCACCACGCAAGGTCTACCCAGTCTCTCGCTCTCCTTGAATATATAGTCCACTCCGTTTACGATATCGGCCTCCTGCATGGTAGTAGCCACCAAGATCATATCACTCTCGTTGGCCACACCTTGGTAAGGCGTATCAAACCCTCCTCCGGCAGCTATGCCCGCGACATGGGTACCATGCGTATTTACATCCGAATCAAACGAGCAAGCCGCATCCAGCAGTTCCTCTTCCGTCCTGTATTCCGCTTTACTATAAGGACTCGTTTGGTCCCAAACTTGTTTGATACGATACGCTTTACCCTCCTTGTCATAGAAATTCGGGTGAGTAAAATCTAATCCCTGATCGACCACACCCACGATGACCCCCTTGCCCGTATAAGGCTGGGGAAGCTTAGTCCCCGCATAGGCATCCGCCACGTCCGAGTAGTAACGGGCCGAGTCCATACTGGCCCTCATAGGTTGTGAAGCGGATACATATTGGATACAACCCAGCTCAGACACCGACTCCACGGCAGACAGGGGGATCAACACCGTAGCGATATCTCCCGTCCTTGTCCGGATACGGCACCCGGCCGAATCCAAGGAAGCCCATCCCTCATCCGTCGCCACCTTCACGAAAGCCGAGAGATAATCTCCCGAGATAGAACTCCTCAACAACGAGTTCGCCGTATCTTTCTTCGCTAATTTGTCTAAAAGAATACGTGTATAGGGAGACATCTTGGAATACGTAGGTTCTTGGGCAAACATCCCTCCTACCACAAAAATCGCTAGAAGCAGCGATAACAAAATAGATTTTCTCTTCATATTAACCATCTTTTCCATTATATTTCAATTAAGACGTAAAGCTCGTCTCATCACGCCAGCCACGACATTTTAAATGCGCCATTTTATCTGTCTTATTGTGATACAAAGTAAGGCTTTTAAATGCGGACTTTCATTAAGAAACCCCGCTACCTTACGACATTTAGTCCAAAAACAGTGTGACATATAATCCGGATTCGAGGTAAACTAGGCCCTTTTCATATCTAATCGTCACCAAAAACACTTATAAATCAAAGAAAAATTTATATTTTTGTTCGCTAAAAAGTAAATGAATGAAACTAACATATATAACTTTATTCTTTTTTTCTATCGTACTCTTGAGAGCGGCAAACCCTTCCGCAGATAACCGCCCCCAAGAAAAATTATCTTACCAATCCATATTCAATCAGATCATCGCAACCCCCGAAAAAGCGATAAACCTAGCCGATAGCGCCGAGAACCTACGGATCATACCGGAATACAAAGCACATATCATCCGGTCACGGGCATACGCCCGGTTGAAAAACGAGAAGAAAGCGCTGGAATACGCTCTAGCCGCATTCCACACCGATTCCGTACAAAACGACTCCACGGCCTACATGAATGTTTGCCAGATACTAAGTAATTGCTATATCGAGCTATCCCGCCAGAACGAAGCCATAGAATACGCAACGATAGCGATACGGATCGCACGCTCCCAACGCGATAAGAGCGTCGAGGCTACCTCTATGATCTCCATCTCACGGGCACAAAACGAGCTGGCACAAAAAGACAAGGCTATCGAGACACTTGACCAAGCGATTGAACTGCTACAAGGCACCACCGATCCGGAAGATAAGTGTACGTTGATCTCACTTTATATGGAGAAGCTACGAAACATCATGATCCAGGAGAAAAATGAAGAAGCAATAAATACCGGAAAGGAAGTAGAGGCACTTCTGGAAAAGATGGAACAAACAGGCGATATGCAAGAGACAAGGGTGGATATGCACCTAGGTTATTTATATAGCTTCCTTTGCGAAGCGTATCAACTGATCGGAGAGGAACAAACAGCGGCCAGTTACTACCAAAAGTTCCTCACCACCAAATTCGCCCAAAAGCCGCAGGGAAGAACGAGAGCGGACCCTTACCTGCTATTAATAAATGATTATAAGCAAGTGATCCATAACACCTTGGAACGGGAGAGACTGACTCCGGCGCAAGATACCATCAATAAAGATTATACGGTGATGCTAGCGAAGCTAAAGAATACCTATTCCTTAATGGGCGACTATAAAACAGCTCTCCAATACAGTGATCGCCTCTCCAACATACGAAAGGAACTGTATGCCCGCGACAAGGAAAACGCGGCCATGGAACTTGCCATCGCCTATGAGACGAACGAAAAGGAAACCAAGATCATCAAGCAGGAAATGGAGCTGAAGCAGCGCAACACATTTCTCGGAGCCTCTCTAGGCATCATAATCCTCCTTATTCTCTTGCTTTGGATCACGTACCGGAACAGCCAGGTCATCAAGCGAAAGAACAAGATCACAGTGAACCAAGTAAACCAACTCCTAGCCTACAAGAATGAGCTATTGGCGATCAAGGAACGTGACAAAGAGGCAGAACTATCGCACCAAGAAGAACTTCCCAAATCAGATAGCAAGACACAAACTGACCCAGATCAACCAATCGACCAAGATTCTTTCATCCTGTTGGAAGAAATAATGCATAAAGAAAAACTCTATCTAAAATCAGATCTTACCCGTGAGGACGTACTAAAACGGCTCCACATGGACAAAAACCGTTTTTCCCGGATGATACAGAGCAACACGGAAGACAATTACACAAACTATATCGGCAACCTCCGCATGGAACACTCCATACAGCTAATGAAACAATATCCTTATTACAACCTAGAAGCCATCGCCCTCGATTCCGGATTGGGAAACGTACGTGCCTTACACCGCCTCTTCAAGAATAAGATCGGGATGACGCCTACCGAGTATAAAAAAGCCTTACATGTGAATTAAATTAACTATTTGCGGCAATCGGTCCCAATCCCGTACAAAAAACTTACCTTAAGCCCTTTTATTCAATAAATTCATCTAATTTCGCGTCATTTATAAACGACACGTCTCTATGAATAATGATAAGATCGTCACACCCAGCTTTTGCTATATACTAGCGGCGAATTTCCTGCTTTTTTTCGCTTTCTATCTAATCCTGCCGATCTTGCCTTTTTATCTGAAGGAAGAATTCATGATCGGGAAGTCTATGATCGGGTTTATCTTGTCGTGCTATACGCTAGCGGCGCTCTGTATCCGTCCGTTCGCCGGATATTTACTGGATACTTTCGCCCGCCGTCCCTTATATCTGGTGGCTTATTTCATTTTCACCGCCATATTTGGCGGATACATGGTAGCCACGGCGCTTACCCTCTTTATCGCCTTACGCGTCGTACACGGTTTCGCCTTCGGCATGGTGACGGTGGCCGGAAATACGATACTGATCGACATCTTGCCCTCCTCCCGCCGTGGGGAAGGTATTGGCTATTACGGCCTAGCCAATAACATCGCCATGAGTTTCGGGCCGATGATCGGTCTGTTCATGCAAGGGAACTTCACATACGACGTGATCTTTTCCTGCTCGTTGCTATCCGGAAGCCTTGGTTTTATCATGGCCTATATGGTCAAGACTCCTTATAAGCAACCAGTCAAACGAGAACCGATCTCCCTAGACCGCTTTTTCTTGGTGAAGGGAACTTGGGCGGGTATCTCCCTATTATTGCTCTCCATTCCTTATGGTATGACTACCACTTATGTAGCGATGTACGCCGCTGAGATCGGGATCAGCGTAAACTCCGGACTTTATTTCACCTTTATGGCCGTGGGACTCGCTGTCTCCCGCCTGTTCTCCGGACGGCAAGTGGATAAAGGACGGATCACGCTTGTTATCTCCCTCGGGATGTATTTGGCGGCGGTCACATTCTTTCTTCTTGCGGCGCTCAAGGAGTTGATGCATTGGAATCCGGTATTTTCCTCTTATCTCTACATAGGTATAGCCCTCTCGCAAGGCGTGGCGTTCGGAACCATGTTCCCTGCTTTCAACACGCTTTTCGTGAATCTGGCACCCAATAACCAGCGGGGTACGGCCACGTCTACATATCTAACTAGTTGGGATGTAGGTATCGGTATCGGGTTGATGGCCGGGGGCAGTATCGCACAAGAGCTGGGTGGCTTCAACTACGCCTACCTGTCCGGCGCTTGCCTTACGGTATTGTCTACGTTTTTCTTTTTGTTCAAGGCAGGGCCGCATTTCAACCGGCACAAGCTAAGATAAGCGTCACGTTATAAAGAAACCTTAAATTCCCCCGAGCGTATCCGCTCATTCAGTTCTTTCACCAAATCCTTATATTGATACCGGTTACCGCAGGTATGAATCTCTGTTAGCGGGTGTTTATCGATTACCTTCTCCAGTAATTCGGAGCGAGACGGCGTAGATGGCAAGGCCGCGTATTCCTCGTACGTGTAAGACAAGAAAGCCACGTTGCGCCCGATACCCCGGTTATCCAACAGATAGCCATCGGCCAAAGGAGTCGGGTAGGGATACTTATCCCCCACTTTCACATCGCTTACCGCCGGATACGAGACAATCGTCTGGCCATCCTCACTCAATCCAACCGGGACATGACGGCTATAATCTTTCGCCGTCTTATAGATCACCACAGGAGGAGCCGCTTGCACGGAGGAAGAAATCCGTCCGGAAGAAGCTGGTGTCGGCACCATTCCGGAAAACCGGCTGTCGGTCGTTTCTAACCCGGCAGCCTGCTTCCGACTGGAGGAACAACTGATCCCCCAGCAGGAAGCGATGAAGCATAAAGCCATAATCCCTTTTTTCATTTTTGCATTTTCTCTGTTATCGCATAAAGATCTCCCGTGAAGTTAAAACTTTCCGGTACCTGTCACAATACTATTTTCTTCTCCGCCCAACCCTGTTCGATACGGACTTTCAACACATAGATCCCCCCGGATAAACCAGCGGTAGAAAGGACGGCCCCCGTCCCGTTCATCACGCCCGTAGAGCAAAGCCTGCCCGATACATCGTATAAGTAAGCCTCATGGAGCGGAGACGTGAAGGATACGGACAGACGACCTTCTCCCGCCAGGACCCGAAGCTTATCATCAACCGCCAATGGATGGATGCCTGTGGGAACGCCTTCCACGGTTACAAATACCTCTGTTCCTTTTATAAAATAGAGACCATCAGATACCACACTATACGCAGCCAGCACGTAGCGACCCGGGGATAGGTTTACTTTTATTTGAGTACGTACCTCTTTCTCTTCCCCTGGCTGAAAGTAAGCGCCTTCAATAGACAAGTCCGTATATTCCCCCGTAGACAACGAATGCGCCATGAAGACTATCATCGGATTACGCTCATAGGCGCTCTCGTTGCGAATCACCGTGCACAACACGTTCGAGCCACCCACTACCAAGCTCTCTTCCGAATAGACAGAATGCGTCCCTGTATATTCATCAGCGTAGGATATCACCTCTATCAAGGAATCCGTCGCCAACAAATGGATTTCGTTATTCCTCATCCTTGAAGGGGTTAGCTCCCGCCACTCCTTCTCGCCAGATACACGATACAACGCCCTCAACCCGTATAGACCCGGATCCAAGCATAGTGGATCAGTCTTCCACAAAAAAGAAGGTGAAACTACAACTGGACTTATAACGCCCTTTTCCTTATAAACGATCTTGGATAGACTATCTCCGGTAAAGACTCCTAGAGCAAGTTCTAGCTCCTTCTCGGAGGAGGCATCTAGCTGTAAGGCATATTCAATGCCCAAAGAATCACCTTGCGAGATCGATGGACGATCTACATTCACCGAATTAACATTCAACGACAGATAAGGCTCGCTCGCCTCCGTGGGTTTCTGGAAACCGATAATCATATCTTGACCATAAGAGAATCCGCTATACGTTTTAATATATGGATTCAGCACATCCAGCTCGAAGAAACCGTTAGCGGCTCCTCCCCAACCCCAATTGATATGGAACAGGCCGTCCTTATCATAGCCATCGCAAACAAAGGCATGCCCACCACTCGTAGACGTCCCCCCGTACAAGACCGGACGTTTGGCCGCGAGCTCGACCTTCAACAACCTTTTCCAGCCTGCGGTCATATAATAGTCACGATGCAGACATAGCAGATTTTTATCATAATTAAGATTCTCGATCAATCCCTTGGCCATATATTCGTCCATAGTTCCGCTGCCAGCAGCAGAATAGAGCATATTACCAGCCACGCCCACAGCATACATCAACTCGGCGACAGCCTTATCTTGAACGGCGGTGGAAGTAGAGTCGTACACATCCAGCATATTCTTCCAGTCAAACGTATAGCCACTTAAATCCACGGGGAAAACAGTCTCGTTCACATTTTCCTCTCCCATTCGATATTGCCCTTTACCTACCGCTTTCTCCGGCCATTGGTGGTAATTCATGATCTGGACGGCAGCCGTAGCCACACAACCCGTCGCTGAACGCTTATCCCCATCCAACGGGCAAAGACTATTGTAAGGAGCGCCTTGATCCCATTTCGTCTGTATCAACGGCTCCACTCGCTCCGGAAACCCATCGTCTGAACGCGGAGACGAAACATTCTCCGGAAACACCTGTTCAAGCTGCGTATGGGCATGATCGATCTGGCGCTCGTATTCCTCAAACCAACCCCTCATGTTCGACGGCATATCTCCCGGATCGAAAGAGCCCGACAGGGAGTAACCCAGCACCGGGGCGACACGGTCGTCGCCCGACACCATCACGAAACCATCCCCTTCCCCTACATTATAGATATAGTAATACGGATCGGACGACACGGAACGCAGGCCGCTCCCCTCTCCCGTATACACCAACCGAAAATCGGATCCCGGGGCCGAGCGTAACATACCCTGTCCCTCATAAAAAGAGCGGGCTATCCTCAACGCCTCCGCCTCAGTACGCTGACGGGCCTCCAACGAGAAGGCCACGCTCACGACACACAATAAACATAACAGTAATCTTTTTTCCATCTATTATTTGTTTTTGACACTCGCAATGTACGCCTTTATTTAATGACGAATCCTTCCTCACAACCTTGAGTTGTGACATTCAGTCCTTAGTTTATGTCATTTGATACAAAATAACCAACAGGGTATGACCGTTTCCATACGGCTCTTTCATTTAACCATCCGTCTTTGCCAAGCTGGAATACAGGGATCCCCAATAAAATTCCGTACAATAAGCTCGTAAAAAGGAGACCGTATATAACACATTGATAATCAACACCAAAAAAACAGAATGATCTTTTCCGGAAAACACGTACATGTTTTCGCGAAAAGTCGTACATGTTTTCCGGAAAAGTCGTACGTGTTTTCCCGGGATCCTTCCTCCGAAAACAAAAGCGCATGATAAAATTCACAAGAAGCGAAACTCCCATCACTTGTATATCCCCTGTTTTTTACTTAATATCGCGTAACGATAATCAAGCTGATAAGATGAAAATAATAGCAGATAACACGGTTCCTTACCTAAAAGGGATCTTGGAGCCGGTAGCGGACGTATCCTACCTTGACTCCAAAGAGTTTACGCCCACGAACATAAAAGACGCAGATGCCTTGATCGTACGTAGCATAGATAAATGTACACGCGAGCTATTGGAAGGTAGCCGGGTTCGCCTCATCACGACAGCTACGATCGGGTACGACCATATCGATATCCATTATTGCGAGAAGGCAGGGATCACGTGGAAGAACGCCCCGGGTTGCAACGCCGCTTCCGTGGGGCAATATGTATTATCCTCTTTGGTAGCCGTCGCCCTCCGCAAAGGAGAGAGACTAGCAGGGAAGACTATCGGTATCGTTGGCGTAGGCCATGTAGGGAGTATCGTGGAGAGGCTATGCGAGGCCATGGGGATGCGTGTGCTTCGCAATGACCCGCCCCGTGCCGAGCAGGAAGGTGAGGATGGATTCGTATCCTTGGACACGATCGCGAGAGAGGCGGATATCATAACCTTGCATGTGCCGTTGACCAAAGAGGGACGTTTTGCCACCCGCCATCTCGCCGATCATGCTTTTTTCGACAGATTGGAACGAAAACCATGGTTTATCAACAGTTGCCGGGGCGCCGTACATGATACGCAAGCCTTATTGCAGGCCAAACGAACCGGTAAGATCAGCGAACTGATCATCGATTGCTGGGAGAACGAACCGGATATCGACCGGGAATTACTGTCGGAAGCCACGATCGCCACTCCTCATATAGCCGGTTTCTCCGCCGACGGGAAGGCGAACGGGACACGAATGTGCTTGGAGAATATAGGATGCTTTTTCGGTATCCGTATCGAAAAGATCAAGGAAGTCATTCCGCCTGCCCCAACCAACCCATTCATCGACTTGGGACAATTCAAGGAGCACCGGGTGGAAGAAGCCATCTTGAGAAGTTTCAACCCAGAAGTAATCGACCAAGCACTAAGAGCAAATCCTCATCATTTCGAGCGATTTAGGGCAGCGTATGACCATCCCCGTGAGTTCCATGCTTACCAAGCGATCAAAGCTGACCCGGAAGAATTCGCCGTACTCCAGAAACTCGGTTTTCAAGTAGGCTAATGACAAAAAAGCCTTACAATAAACTTTCGATCACATGAGGATAATGCGCATACTCCAGGGCATGCACTTTCGAGGCTACCTCCTCCGGCGTATCCGAAGGTAATACCGGACAAGAAGCCTGGAAGATGATAGCGCCCTCATCATAATGCTCATTAATATAATGTATAGTAATACCCGACTCCCGCTCACCAGCCTTCACGACCGCCTCATGCACATGCATGCCATACATCCCCTTGCCGCCATATTTAGGGAGTAACGCGGGATGGATGTTCACGATCTTACCGGGAAAAGCCTGAAGAATCACGTCTGAGATCTTATTCATAAAACCGGCCAACACGATAAGGCAGACATCATATTCCGCCAACTTTTCCAAGATCGGCACACCGGCAATAAATTCCTCCCGTGAAAACACGAAAGAAGGCACTCCCAATTTGTTTACCCGCCCATGCACGCCAACATTACGATTATTTGATAAAACAACCGCAACATTAACGTTTTCACTGTTAGCAAAATATCGGGCGATGTTCTCGGCATTCGTACCAGATCCGGAAGCAAAAATCGCTATGTTTTTCATATTTTTAGATGTTTAAATGCACAAGAAAAGAAAAAATGTGCAGTTTTCCGCATTTTTAGCTTATTAAATTTGCTTTGTAACATAAAAAATTCTTTTCTTTGCACTGCAAATTTAAAAAGTATATTCGTATTTATTAATCTAAATTGAAAAAGTTATGTCTGAAGTTGCTGAAAGAGTAAAAGCTATCATCGTTGACAAGTTAAGTGTTGAAGAAACAGAAGTTACAAACGAAGCAAGCTTTACTAACGATTTAGGAGCAGACTCTCTTGACACTGTAGAATTGATTATGGAGTTCGAAAAAGAATTCGGCATCTCAATTCCTGACGATCAAGCAGAAAAGATTACAACTGTAGGTGACGCTATCGCTTACATCGAGGCTAACGCGAAGTAATCAATCCTTTTAACTAAAGGTATGGAATTAAAAAGAGTTGTAGTAACAGGTCTTGGAGCTATTACTCCTCTTGGTAATACCCTCCCCGAAACATGGGAAGGTATTATCAATGGAAAAAGTGGCGCTGGACCTATTACTCAGTTTGATGCATCCAAATTCAAGACACAATTTGCATGCGAAGTTAAAGGCTTCGATCCGTTGAAAGTTATGGATCGTAAGGAAGCCCGCAAGTGTGATCGTTATAGCTTATTCGCGATCGACGCGGCGAAACAAGCGATCGAGGACGCGGCAATGGACTTGGATAAAGAAGATAAGAACCGTATCGGCGTTATTTTCGCTTCAGGTATCGGTGGTATCAAGACATTTGACGAGGAAGTATTGAGTTATGCGAAGATCAAGGATACGATCGGTCCGAAGTTTAACCCGTTCTTCATCCCGAAAATGATCTCGGATATCGCGGCTGGACATATTTCCATGCTTTATGGATTCCACGGCCCGAACTTTGCGACCGTCTCAGCTTGTGCATCTTCTACAAACGCTATCAGCGACGCATTCAATTATATCCGTTTAGGCAAGGCTAACGTCATCATCACCGGTGGAGCGGAAGCTGCTGTTTCTGAATCGGGTGTAGGTGGATTCAACTCCATGAACGCGTTATCGACACGTAATGATTCTCCCGAGACCGCATCTCGCCCGTTCAGCGCTAGCCGTGACGGATTCGTGATGGGTGAAGGTGGAGCTTGCTTGGTATTGGAAGAAATGGAGCACGCATTGGCTCGTGGCGCTAAAATATATTGCGAGATCGCTGGAACCGGAATGTCTGCCGATGCTTATCACTTGACCGCTTCTCATCCGGATGGTTTAGGAGCGAAGCTGGTTATGCGCAACGCATTGGAAGATGCGGGAATGACTCCGGAAGATATTGATTACATCAATGTTCATGGAACATCGACTCCCGTAGGCGATATCTCAGAGGTTAAGGCGATCAAAGATGTGTTCGGAGAACATGCTTATCAACTGAATATCAGTTCTACAAAGTCAATGACCGGTCACTTGCTTGGTGCTGCCGGAGCGGTAGAGGCGATCCTGTGTATTATGGCTATAAACGATGGTATTATCCCGCCGACCATTAACCATGCGGAAGGCGACGATGATCCTGAAATAGATTATAAACTGAATTTCACATTCAATAAGGCTCAAAAGAGAGAAGTGAAAGCCGCTTTATCGAATACGTTTGGTTTCGGTGGACACAACGCTTGCGCCATTGTTAAAAAATTCGTGAAATAACGTGTTTAGAAAGCTATACAAACAGCTACATAAAAGAATAAGGCTCCTGCATAATAAAGGTAGGGAGCCTTATTTGTCTTTATCAAAGATTCTAGGTTTTTATCCGGATAATCTCCAGATTTACGAGCAGGCCTTGTTGCATAAATCATCATCAGTAGAGACGGGTGATGGTAAATGGCTTAACAATGAGCGTCTTGAATTTTTAGGAGATGGCATTTTGGATGCGGCGGTCGCCGATATTGTCTATAAGCGCTACCCGAATAAGCGGGAAGGCTTTTTGACAAACACACGCTCCAAGATCGTACAACGGGAAACGATGAATAAGGTCGCCGTACAACTCGGCCTCGATCAAATGGTAGTCTATTCAACCAAGATAAACTCTCATAACAATCATATGTATGGTAATGCGCTCGAGGCTTTGATCGGCGCTATTTATCTGGATCAAGGTTATGACGTTTGTTATAAGTTTATCCGTGACGTGATGATAGAAAAGTATATCGATGTAGATACACTCGTCCGGAAAGAGATAAATTTCAAGTCAAACTTGATTGAATGGAGCCAAAAGAACAAAATATCGATCTCGTTCGATCTAATAGAGTCTTTTACGGATCATGATGGAAATCCTGTATTCCAAAGCGCGATTAAATTGCTCGGCGAGCAAATTGGCATAGGTATCGGTTACTCCAAAAAAGAATCCCAGCAAGCGGCTTCTAAAATGGCGGTCAAAAGATTGCGGACAGACAAAGAACTCCAGCAACGTATCTCTGCCACAAAGAAAAAGAAGACTGGTGAACTAACCGATGAAAAAGAGTTTTCTGACCTCCCAGAGGAAGAAACTGTATGATAAATAGCAGAACTTGGGTATATCGTTTGATATACCCAAGTTCTTAGTTATATAAGAATAAGCTCATATAAAGTTGTATGTATGAAAAAACAGTACAGTAAATTTCTCCGAATATTAATAACCAGCATATTATATATCGGCTATTTCTCGATTTCAAGTTCGTTGGCGCAGATCAGCGAAGGAGGACTCCCCCCCAGCTTTCAATTCGCAGGTTCACTTCGAAGTGAAAAGCTAGCAGAACAAGTTCCAGTGAATTTCAGTGTGGAAGACCTCAAGGCGGTCGATGCGTGGAGGGTCAGCCAAGGCGCTCCGTTGCGTGTAGCCAAGTCGATTCCAACCAGCTTCGACATCGCCAATAGCGGCGATTGGATTTCACTACCTGACGGTAGCCAAGTATGGCAACTTCACCTTCAAGCGAAAGGAGCGATCGCCTTGATCCTGTATTACTCCGATTTTTATATACCCAAAGGTGCCCGGTTATACCTGTATAACGCAGCGAAAACCCAAGTATTGGGTGCCTATACGCATCGTACGCATCCTAAAAACGGACCGTTCGCAACCCAAGCCGTAGCAGGCGATGAAGTGATCCTCGAATATGTACCTGCACCATCCGGCGAGACACCTCGACTACGCATCCGGGAGGTCGGTTACGGGTATAATCATCTTGAAGCGATCATGCCAGAAGTACAGGAAGCGCCGGGAGCCGGCTATTCAGAAGCTTGCGAAGTGAATATCAATTGCGAGGAGGGAGCCGATTGGCAGGAGCAAAAGAAGGGGGTGATACAAATGATTCAATACATCCGTAATAAAGAGGGAGAAGGAGGAAGCTATATTTGTACGGCTTCTCTGGTAAATAATACGGCCCGTGACAAAAAGCCTTATGTATTATCCGCCTTCCATTGTTCGCAAGATATACTGGGCGAACAGACGGTTACTCCCGAGGAATTAGCGGTCTGGTTGTTTTATTTCCACCAAGAACATGTGGGCTGCGATAATGAGTCACCCATTTATCCGATAAAAACCATGGTAGGATGTACACGGAAAGCCTCTACCCCTGTCGAAAACGGTTCCGACGGACTGTTGCTGTTGCTTAACGACGAGATCCCCGACGATTATAATGTATTCTTTAACGGATGGGATCGTTCAAATATGCTTTCACTCTCGGGCGTAGGCATCCATCATCCTTCCGGCGATTATATGAAAATCTCCACCTATGGAAATTATCCGACAGAATCGATTACATGGCGTAATAGTGATGTTGGGAAAACCGGGGCCACGAACGCTCATTGGAACGCGACTTTCGATGCCACGCTAAACGGACACGGGGTGACCGAGGGAGGTTCTTCCGGCTCGCCTTTATTTAATAGCAAAGGCTTGATTATAGGTACGCTGAGCGGTGGAAGCTCCAGTTGCGAACTGCCCGAAGGATTGAATTTATACGGTAAATTGTATTATCACTGGAATAAATACAGTGATAATGATACAGCCCGGATGGATGTCTGGCTAGATCCACTCGGAACGGGCGTCACCTCGTTGCAGGGAATGACGCAGGATGGGAAAACGATCGGAAACGAGTATGAAGGTCCGACTGATTTGAAATACAAACAGATCTCCACGGGTGAGATTCAACTGACATGGAATGCCCCAGTCCTCGAAAAAATAGCTGGTTGGGGATCACAAGATCGTTATCAACAGTTCGGTCTCGGAGGAGATCCATTCTATTTCGCTCAGAAATGGGATACGAAAGATCTACAACCGGTGCATAAAAAAACGATCCGGAAGGTTAATTTCTATCCACAGGAAGGGGTCACTTATGGAGTCTATATCAAACAGGGAAACCGGGAGTATGAAGAGAGTTTCACTCAACTGACATCAGGTAAAATAAATTCGGTCACACTTAAAACACCATTCGTAATCGACGCAAAGCAGGATTTACTGGTAGCCATTCATGTGATAAGCTATGCCAATAACACATACCCGGCATGCTCCGATGAAGGCCCCGCAGTCGATGGAAAAGGGAATTTATACTCTTTGGACGGAAAAAAATGGGAAACATTCTCAGATGATGAGCTAGATGCCAATGTTGTGTTATCGATCGTAATAAGCGCGGAAGAAGGTGAGCTCCCCTCAAGTTCCGTATTCTCCACGAGCACTTTCTCGGAGAAACCGCAACCCATGAGAACGGGCCGATTATCATTCCGGAAACTGGCTATCGCCTCTGATGCGCAAGAAGCAGAGTTGATCACGGCTTTTCCGGAGCTGACCGGTTATAAGGTATATCAAGATACCCGGGAACTGACGACATTACCTGTTTCTCAACGGAATTATACGGTGAAAAATCTGACAACAAGTACCCCTCTGCTCCAAGTAACGGCACTTTATGGTACCGATGAGAGCGCCCCGGTTACGGTAATTCCGGAAACGAGCGTAGGTAACGAACTGAAGCCAACAGGCGAAGAAGTAGATATTCAACCACGTATCTTCTCGAATGAAGTACAGATCCAGAATTATCAACAACTGAAATCGCTTGAGATCTACAGGGCCGATGGAAAGTTGATACGTAGCGTCCCGCAACCGGGAAGCAGTCTCAGCACGGGTGATTTTGCCACTGGAATGTATATCTTCCGCTTGACTACCGAAAAGGGAAGCCAAACCGTTCAAGGTATTAAAAAATAAACGGCCGCCACTAGTATAAAGTAAAAAAGGTTGTGCGTTCTCTGACACACAACCTTTTTTATTTTATTTCCCGAATGTTACCCCCATCCGTTTTCCTTGTACGATCAAATCATGATCCGGTGTCACTAATTTTAGTTTTCCCGCTACTTCTAACAAGGGAATGGATTCTACCCTATCTCCTTTCATACAAACCATACGTCCGAATTCACCATTAGCGATCAGTTCCGTGGCATGGCCTCCCAAGCGAGTCGCAAGGTTACGGTCGAACGGAGAGGGGTTTCCACCCCGTTGGGTGTATCCCAATACGGTATCCCGGGTCTCGATACCCGTTCCCGCCTCGATAGCCCGGGTAATATAATCAGAAGGACGCTTTTTATCCGGAGTCTCGATACCCTCGGCTACTACAACGATGGAATAAGGTTTGCCCCTGCGAGCCCGATCCAAGATCGCCTCGTTCACCTTATCGATATCGTATCCCAATTCCGGAAGTAAGATCACGTCGGCACCTCCAGCCATCCCGGCATACAAGGCGATCCATCCGGCATGATGGCCCATCACCTCCACGACCATCACCCGCTTATGTGAACTAGCCGTAGAATGAAGACGGTCTATAGATTCCGTGGCGATATTCACGGCGGTATTAAAACCGAACGTAATATCCGTACCCCATATGTCATTATCGATTGTCTTGGGAACGCCTATCACGTTCAATCCGATCTGAGATAACAGATTGGCCGTCTTCTGCGTACCGTTTCCTCCGATACAAACCAAGCAGTCCAGCCCCAGCTCCTCATAATTTTTCTTAATGATCTCCGGCTTTTCCGAATCTCCCGAGGCCAAGAGCTTACGGAAAGGCTTCTCTCTGGACGTTCCTAAAATGGTTCCCCCTAAATTTAATATGCCGGATAAGCTCCGTTCATCGAAAACTTGGACGTCTTTATTCAAAAGACCTATAAAACCGCTATGAATACCTATCACTTCCATGCCGTAATGCATGATAGCGGTCTTGCCAACACCACGGATCGTAGCGTTGATACCGGGGCAATCGCCACCCGATGAGAGAATCCCTATTTTCATCGTAACGTTAATTTAGTACCTAGCAAAGATATAAATAAAAAGAGAATGCCTACATTTGCACTCGAACAAATAAAAAGAGCATGGATATTTTAACACAGACGATTTCGCTCCTTTTCCGCCATCGACAAACGGAGATCGGACGATTTGGGCAGGATATAGACCATATCCAGCGCAAACAGCTGCATGCTCTGCTTTCGACGGCACGCAAGACGGAATGGGGACTCAAATATGATTATAAAAGCATTCGCTCTTATTCTGACTTCTGCCAACGTCTTCCCTTACAGACTTATGACGAGATAAAGCCGTATGTCACCCGAATGATAAACGGAGAAAGGAATATTCTCTGGCCTTCGGTGGTGCGGTGGTACGCTAAGAGTAGCGGGACCACGAACGACAAAAGTAAATTCCTGCCCGTCACCCCCGAGATATTAAAGGGTTGCCACTATAAAGGCGGCTTCGATTGCGTAGCCATTTATCTGCGGAACAACCCGGAAAGCCGTTTCTTCTCCAAGAAAGGCTTGATATTAGGCGGCAGCCATAGCCCTTCCCCGCTAAACTCCGAGGCTCATCAAGGCGACTTATCCGCCGTATTACTTCAAAATCTCAATCCGCTCGTCAATTTAATACGCGTCCCCAAGAAACCCATTATCCTAATGGATGAATGGGAAAGCAAGATCAAGGCGATCGTGGAGAACACTTGGAATAAGGATGTAAACAGCCTATCCGGTGTTCCTTCTTGGATGTTGGTATTGATCAAGGCCGTATTGAAAAAAACGGGTAGGGAATATCTTACGGACGTATGGCCTAATCTGGAGGTCTTCTTCCATGGGGGAATCAGTTTCGAGCCTTACCGGGAGCAATATAAAACCTTGATTCCATCGAATAAGATGCATTATATGGAGACCTATAACGCATCCGAGGGCTTCTTCGGGCTGCAAGACGATCCTACGGACTCCAGTTTGCTTATGATGCCGGATTACGGTATTTTCTATGAGTTCATCCCGATGAACGAGGTGGGTAGCGCCCATCCGACCGTGTTGCCGCTGGAATCGGTAGAGACCGGGAAAAACTACGCGATGGTGATCACGACCTCGGGAGGATTATGGCGCTATCAGATCGGGGATACGGTACGTTTCACCTCGTTATTCCCTCATAAATTCGTTATCTCCGGACGTACCAAGCACTTTATCAATGCCTTCGGCGAGGAGCTAATGGTGGATAACGCCGATAAGGCGATCGCCATGACTTGCCTACGAACCGGGGCGAAAGTAAAAGAATATACCGCCGCCCCACTCTTTATGCTGGATAAGGCGAAAGGACGGCACCAATGGTTTATCGAGTTTGACAAGAAACCGGAATCTCTCGATGAATTCGCCACTTTATTAGATCAGAACTTACAAAAGCTGAACTCGGACTATGAGGCGAAGCGGTATAAAGAGATCTCCCTTCAACCGCTGGAAATCGTTATCGCCCACGACGGTGCTTTCTATGAATGGCTCAAGCAGAAAGGTAAATTAGGCGGCCAACACAAGATCCCACGCCTCAGCAACGACCGCACGCATATAGAGGAGCTTTTGCGCATCAACCAGTCTCTATAAGCCGGTATGCTCTTTATTCATAAGACGCATTAAAATTGATAAGTCAGATAGAATCCCGCCATATTCGAACTGAATACCGGAGCGGCCACGATCGGGCAGTTCTTCACATTTCGATTGATCCGCCGGGCGATAGCGTTACGAATCGGGAAATAGATCAGATACGATAACTCTACCGACAAGATCCCGAAACCCGCGCCGGCTACTACATCCGCCACCCAATGCCTGTTATTGTATAAGCGGGAACCCGCCACGAACGCCGCTATCGCATAACCCGAGTAAGCGAGTATAGGCGAGCTATCCTTAAACTCCTTATAAGCCATATGCGCCCCTAAGAAAGCATTCGAGGTATGTCCGGACGGAAACGAATAAGGCGCCCCGTCCGGGCGAGGCTCGTTTACCCAGTTCTTCAGCCCATGCACCATCAATCCGTTCATCCCTTCCGCTAAAGCGACCAAGCAAAGTTGGTCCACCCAGTTATGCTTCTCTGTTCCCATAAGGTCGCAGACAAATACCCAACCGAGCATTCCCCACTCCAAGTAATTGTCGATATGGATTTGCTTCACGGAATCTTTCCGGGAAAACAGGTGAAAGTCATTCATCCCGTCAATCGCCGTGCCTACGGCTCCCACCGTTATCAATGAGGCCGGAAGAATCAAGCTTTTCGGGTTAAACTTATAGGCGACGACAGGCATTCTCTCCTTGACAGGGGCTTGAGAACGTACGTTTAACGTATCGAGATCACCAACGCCGGCGAACGCAATGTTTACGAAGCCTATCAAAAGGCTTACCAAGACGATTAATTTCCTATATATCATATCCGTTATTTTCCTCTAAGACATCCCTCTCCCGGATAAACCCTTCATCAAAATAGTTGTTCTCTATTTTCGAATGGATCACCCGCTGGAAATAGAAACGATGGTTATTCCAATGGAAGGCCGGGTATTCCTTATTTTGTTTGACAATATTATTCGTGAAGACCAACCCGTCCACGGACTTGGCGTATACCAATGGCCTATCGAACGTAATAAACTCGTTCGCGTCGATCACGATATCACTATGGAAATATTTCCTTTGCGACGCTAAATCCGGGATTTCGGGATAAATAGAGATAATAGCGTTCGTAAATTGGAACATATTCGTCAAGGAGTTGATGAACTTATTCTTACGGATCAACACGTTCCGGCAAGCGCCGGTCTCGAACCAGCCGTTGCAATCACCGCACAGCAGGATCGCCGTCCCCGAGGTATGATCGAAAACATTATTCTCTACGACCGTTTGCCGAGGCGTGCTGAACAAGGAACCGCGGGCACGGTTATTCCGGATCACGTTATCCGAGAATAGGACCGTCGGCGTCCACTCCAGATTCTCTATGCCGAAGCCGCTTCCCTCATGGATCGAAGGATTCACCGTATTCTCAAACCGGATCTCGAACTCCTTCGCCCCTCGGTAATCCGGTTGATCAACTGCCTTGATAGCGGTAATCCGGTTTCTCGCCCCTATCAATTCCATGGTGCTCGAATGGATGAACTGCACGGAATCCCCTACCCTTCCCCATTCGAAACCATACGATTGCGGGTGCATATACCGGCCTACCAAGGTAGAGTCATTCACTCGTCTCACCACTTTCAGGTAAGTTCCATGCACATTGATAGCGTCGTCCATCATCCCTTCGTACAAGCCATTCTTGGAGATGATCGTTCCCTTACAGGCCGAGAAATGGGTAGCGTCCGCCTGTGTCGTGAAATACCGCGGATCGTCCGCCCCTTTCAAGCAAACAGAGAAACCATCCAGCGTGATATTCTCGCTCACTTGCGCCAAGAGGCCCATTCCCTCGGCATAATGAACCTTGATATTCTCCAGAGTCGTATTCACGTCATGATACAGGAAGACACCGGGAGCCGGACGTTCCCAAGAACGCATGGCGATCACCGTACCGGGCACCAAACGGCTGTCTTTCCAACGGGGAGACTTTATCAGCCTTGGAGAAACCTCGATCAAGCCCCGCACGCCTATCGGGATATCGCTTGTATTATACACCAAATGACGTGTATCTCCCTCGAAGGCGATACCGGAACCGGGAGTCAACTCCCAGCCTTCTCCCTTCGCTACAAACACGCTATCCCGTATCTCATAGCGTACCCATGGAGCCACCTCGAAGGTGATCCCGCCTTTCAGCGTATCGTTCTCCACCACTCTTACCTGTGAAATCTGAGGGTGCTTGAAGTCTATACTAAAGTTTTTCAAGACACAATTCCTCGAATCCAGCAAAGAGACCGGCAACATCCTGCCGTGGAAGATTAACTCCGAGCCTTGCCCGTCGAACACCATATTCTTCATCCCCTCGAAAGGCAAGCCTACTTTCTTCGGATTCATTTGATCATGATTCGAGATGAAATAGACACGCTCCGCAGCGCTATCGGGATAAAACTCATAGCGGCCCTTAGGCAAGGTCACCACAATTGTCTGGTTTTCCTCGCATTTCTCCCGTATCTGCTCCAATGCCCTCGCCATAGCGGGCGCATTATCCACATTCTCGACCGGGGATAAACCATAAGCCGACAAATCATACCTCCGTTCCGTAGAACAAGCGCTTCCAAACAGGGAATAAAGCAGGACAACTGCCCCCCATAGATACCATTTCATAGAAAATCAATTAAATATATCCGCGAAGGTATGTATTTTACAGGGTAAGCGCACTAAAAACAGACAATAACTTTCCGTCTCATGAATCCTATCACGAATCTCCTATAATAGCAGCCTGAGTTTTCTCCTAATAAAACAAAAGTTTCCTCAGTAAGAAACTTTTGTTTCCCTATATAGAAACGAAAGTTTTTCCTTGAAGAAACTAAAGTTTTCCGTATAAGAAATTTAGAAAAACTGCAATAGGCTGATAATCAATTAAAGTACAAAAAGAAACAGCTACCCTTTCCATTCTCGGATTCTACCGAGATATGGCCGCCATGCAAGGTGATTATTTGCTTACAGATGCTTAAACCGATACCCGAGCCGGAGGGCTTGGTGGTAAAGAAAGGTACAAAAACCCGGTCGATAACCTCGGGTAAGACACCGATACCGTTGTCTCGCACGGTAAAGACGAGTTCGTTTCCCTCCCGCTGAGCCGCCACGATAATCTCGGGGTTTGGCTTTTCCGCACAAGCCTCACAAGCATTCTTCAGTAAGTTCAAGAAGACCTGCTCCATCTGCGCCCGATCCGCGAACCATTCCAGAGGCTCGTCCGGCAAGCGGAAACGGATAGAAGGCTCAGGGCACAAACGCCTTAAATCCGAAAAGAAATCTTTCACTAAGATACGGGTCTTTACCGGAGAGGCGATCCGGGTCAATCTCCGGTAATTCTCAACGAAATCCAGCAACCCTTTACTCCGGCGATGGATGACATTCACCCCATGCTGGATATACGAACGATTCCGGACATCATCCGGATCTGCTTTGCAACGTTTGCTCAAGGTCTCGGACAACGAGATAACGGGTGTGATGGAGTTCATGATCTCGTGCGTCAAGACACGGATCAATTTCTGCCAAGCCTCCATCTCATTCCGCTCCAAGGTAGAATGGATGTTCTTCAAGCTGACGATCCAACGCTCGCAACCTCGCAAGTCGATACGAGTGGCATCGATCGCCCAATCTTGCGGAACGGATGGTTTTCCGTAACGCACCACCGTCTTCCCCGCCTTGATAGCCTCCAAGAACTCATTGGGTAACCGACACCTCGTATCCAGCAACGCATCGGCGGCCCGGTTCTTCCATTCAATAGCCCCTTCCCTGTCAGTAACGAGTACGGCAGTGTCCACCTTATTCAACAGACTCTCAAAATACTGCCGCCTCACCTCCTCGTCCATCAATCGGCCACGCAAGAATCGCAGGGCCGCAGACAAATCGTCCGCCAACTCCCGCATCACCTTATCCTCATAAGGTGAACGAACGATCTGGATCAAGTCTTGCTGCCGCAAGCAATCCACCACATAACGCCAATACTTCACCTGCCGCATCTGTATGAAATAAAGATGAATCGAGAAATACAAGATCGCGATCCCGCAAAAAGTAGGACAAAAGATAATCTCCTCATGCACGCAATAGAACAGGAGTCCCGTAGACAAGACGATGCCTAGGATGTGCGAGATGACCGTGAACGCATACGATCTCATAAGCCGAACTTCTCTATTTTACGATACAAGGAAAAACGGGTGATACCCAATAGCTCGGCGGCATAGCTCATATTACCGTTGCTTTGCCGCAAGGCTCGCTCAATGATTTTCCGCTCGGCTTGTTCCAGATTCAAATCAGGGTCCGGTTCCTTCTTTCGCTCGTACGAGGCCGTATAGAGAGGGAAATCATCCGGTCTCAGCACCGTACTCTCGTTCAAGATCACGGCTCGCTCCAAAACATGCTGCAACTCCCGGACATTACCGGGCCAAGGGTATTTCATCAGCTTACTCCCCGCCTCCCGGCTCAACCCTTTGATCGTTTTCTTGTATTTCCGGCTATACAGCCTCTGGAAATGATCGGCCAGCATCAAGATATCCTCTCCCCGCTCACGCAGCGGTGGTATGGCTATCTCTATGGTATTGATCCGATAGAGCAAGTCTTGCCGGAAACTCCCCTCGCCCACCAGCTGACGCAGATTGGCGTTGGTGGCGCAGATCAAACGGACATCGATCGAGATCGGTTCCACCGCTCCCAAACGGGTGATATGACGTTTCTCTATAGCTGTCAGCAATTTAGATTGCATCGGCAAAGATAGATTCCCGATCTCGTCCAGAAAGAGCGTACCGCCGGAAGCCATCTCCATACGTCCCGGCTTGGATCTTCGGGCATCCGTGAAGGCACCTTTCTCATAGCCGAACAACTCACTCTCAAATAATTGTTCCGGGATGCTTCCCAAATCGATCGTCACGAAAGCATCGTCACGCCGGGGCGAGTAATGCCTCAACAAACGGGCAACCAGATCTTTTCCGGTACCGCTCTCGCCGGTAATCAATATATTCGCGTCAGTCTCCACGAGTTTGTAGATCGTATCCTTTACCTTCAGCATCGCTGGCGACTCACCGATCAATTCCGGCAATGTGTCGTCCGCCTTCATGGCTTTCATCTGCTCCCGCAAACGTCCGACCTCCTTACGGGAATGGCTCAATCGAATGCCCGACGAGAGGGTAGCCAGCAACTTCTCCGTTTCCCACGGCTTGGAGATGAAATCGGTAGCGCCAACCTTAATGGCCTTGACCGCCTTCTCTATATCCGAATAGGCCGTCATGAAGATCACGACCGCTTGCGGATCGATCTCCAAGATTTGTCCCAAGTACTCAAACCCCTCCTGTCCGCTCACGGCATCCCGATGGAAATTCATATCCAGCAAGACCACGTCCGGTTGGAACGTTCGCATGAAATACTCGATACGTGCCGGTTGTGTCGTTACCTTCACCTTTTGCATGTACGGCTCCAACAGTAAGTTCAATGCGAACAACACATCCTTATTATCGTCGATGATCAATATCTTTCCTTTTTCTTCCATACGGACAAAGATAAAGGGAATAAAGACAGCTTGTACGTGCATTATCGCACAAAAAATGTACGCTATCGCACTACATGAAGAAATACAGATTTTTCTATGATTCTATTTTCTAATACGTTACATTTATGGCATGATATTTGAGTCGGATTCAGCGAAATTGAGTCATCAGCGATATCATCAAAAAACGGAATTGCCATGTTAATACATTACTGTGTCATTGCCTTCAAAAACATCTGGAAGTATAAAGTCAGCGCCTCCATCAGTATCCTAGGGCTGGCTTTCGCCCTCGTCTGTTTCGTGCCCATACTCTATTGGATGGATCATGAGACCACTTACGATTCTTTCTACAAGGATTCCGAATCCATCTACCGTGTCTATAGCGCCGAGAAACAATCCGGGAAAGTGAACAAAGGAGCTTCGAAAGGTATCGAAAATAGCTTACGAGAGCAAGTCCCAGCTATCGAAGCCTCCACCACGCTTATGCTTTCAACCGAAAACTGCCGTACCCAAGCGACTCCTTATATCCAAATGAATATGCTTTATACAGACAGTACGTTCCTAGAGGTATTCCCGCAATCTTTCGTTTGTGGAGAAATGAATCATCCGCTACAAATCATAAACAACATGATCTTGAGCGAACGTACGGCGGTCCGTCTATTTGGCGACGCGGAAAAGGCGATTGGACAACCGATACACACCTTGATGAGAGCCTCCTTACCTCCCTACATCGTCACGGCTGTGGTGAAAGACCCATCACCCCATACCAATCTACCGTTCGACGCGATCATCAACCATAACATGATACAGCATTTCTCCCAGTTACCTCCAGAGGCACAATGGAGCTTCTTCGTGATGGACTTATACGTGAAACTCCATCCAAGCTCAGACCCAAAAGTCTTTGCCAATCAACTAAAAGAGCTACCTGAACGTATTGGGGTGAACAAGGAGATCGAGTTGCGAACACTCCCCATCCGTGAGATCCGGCATCATCTGAATGAAGATACACCCTTTACCTTAAATTTCATCGGCTTGTTTGTCGTATCTGGTGCCCTATTATTGTTTGCCGCCCTCTTCAATTTCTTGAATTCCTATATGGATCTCTTTCGGCAACGTGTGCGGGAATGGCGTTTACGGACGGTCAACGGCGCAACGAGAAAGCAATTGATCGAACAAATGTCTGTCGAACTAGGCTGTTCCGTACTTGCATCCTTGTTGGTAGCCTTGATCTTCATAGTCCAAGTCAAGCCGCTTTTCGCCCGATGGCTGGAGATTGATTTGGAGATGGGCCGGTTCCTGTTTCTTTTCGCAGGGGTAGGTATAGGTACATTCCTCATCCTCCAATGTGCAGGATTAGTATTCTTCGGGCAGTTCAGCCATACGGCAACCACCTCGCTCGTTCCCAAAGAGACAGTCAAACCCCTTTTGTTACGCCGCATGGCCGTGACCTTACAATTGATGATCAGTATCCTGTTCATCGTAGCATCGCTGGTTGTCATGGAGCAAATGCGATTCGTAAATCAAAAAGATTTAGGTTTCGATCCAAAAGGCCTTATCCAACTATCCGGCTTCGTAGACGTATCCGGAAAAATAGAATCCACGTTGATGCAAGAGTTAAGTGCCCTGCCGCAGGTCAAAAGTTTCACCGACACGAACTTTAAGCCTCAACATCATGTCGATCCCATGGCGATCTTCACGAATGTGGAATGGGAGGGAAAACCGCTGGACACAAAGGTGGACTTCCACCTCTATGGAACCGATCACCGATTTGGTGAGACCTTCGACCTAAAGATGTTAATGGGCCGATGGTGGACAGAAGGCAACGAACTTAGTGTCGTGCTCAACGAGTCGGCGGTTCGTGCCATGGGCTTACAAGACCCAGTCGGCAGCATCATCCGTATGCCGTGGTGGTCAGATTTCAGCGTGATCAAAGAATACGAGATCGTCGGTGTCGTCAACGATTTCCATGCGCTATCTTTCCGGGAAAGTATTCATCCGATGCTATTCATTCCTTCGGGTGGACTGGTGAATAATCTGTATATCCGGGTCATACCCGGCGAGGAAGGAAACATCGCCCACCATATCACGGAGCTACTGCCCAAGATAGACCCGACATTAGCGGATACCCGGATCACCCCGATCGGAACGCTTTACGATCAACTGAACCAATCCGAGATCATCGGGCTGAAAATATTCTCGTTCCTCGCTTTCGCCTGTTTGCTAATCTCCTTGTTCGGCATCTACGCCGTCGCTACAGCCTCCACGAAACGGCGGCGTAAAGAGATCGCTATCCGGAAAGTAGTAGGCTCGAAAGCCTCCGAGATCATTTTCTTGTTCTTCAAGGAATACATGCGATTAATTGTCATCGCCGGAATCATCGCTTTCCCGATCAGCTATCTCGTCATGAACTACTGGTTGCAAGGCTACGCCTATCGCATCCAAATCCAGATCTGGTGGTTGGTGGGAATATTCATCACCATTACCAGCATGGTTCTAGGTACGATACGTGAACAGGTATGTAAGGCAGCCAATGAGAATCCGTCGGAAGTCATCAAGAGTCAATGAATGCCTATGAAAACTACAGACTATTCACGATCAGCTTGATAATACCAAGGATTTTATGTAAGTTCGCGATTCCTAAATATATAATAGAATATGGAACATCCATTGAATATTTACAACACGCTTACGAGAAAGAAGGAGCAATTCATACCCCTGCACGAGCCGCATGTAGGTATGTACGTATGTGGCCCCACGGTTTATGGTGACGCCCACTTGGGACACGCACGTCCGGCGATCACGTTCGACTTGCTATTCCGTTACCTTACCCACCTAGGATATAAAGTGCGTTATGTACGTAATATAACGGATGTAGGGCATCTGGAGCACGACGCCGATGATGGGGAGGATAAGATCGCCAAGAAGGCACGGCTAGAACAGTTGGAGCCGATGGAAGTGGTTCAATATTACCTCAATCGTTATCATCAAGCGATGGATGCGCTGAACGTACTTCCTCCCAGCATCGAGCCGCACGCTTCCGGACATATTATCGAACAAATCGAGTTAGTCAAGAAGATTCTGGATAACGGCTACGCTTACGAAAGCCAAGGCTCCGTCTATTTCGACGTAGAGAAATATAATAAAGATCATAAATACGGCATCCTCTCGGGTCGCAATATCGAGGATATGTTGAATACGACCCGCGCGTTGGACGGGCAGGACGAGAAGCATAACGCCATCGACTTCGCCCTTTGGAAATGCGCCCAGCCGGAGCATATCATGCGTTGGCCGTCTCCGTGGAGCGACGGCTTCCCCGGTTGGCACTGCGAATGTACCGCTATGGGCAAGAAATACCTCGGGGAGCATTTCGACATCCACGGGGGTGGCATGGACTTGATCTTCCCGCACCATGAATGCGAGATCGCACAAGCCGTGGCTTCCCAAGGGGATGACATGGTTCATTATTGGATGCACAATAATATGATCACCATCAATGGCCAGAAGATGGGTAAATCATTAGGTAATTTCATCACACTGGAGCAATTCTTCACGGGTGATCATCCCTCCTTGCAACAAGCGTATTCCGCCATGACCATCCGTTTCTTCATCCTGCAAGCGCATTACCGCAGCACGGTCGATTTCAGCAATGAGGCTTTGCAAGCTGCCGAGAAGGGCTTGTCACGCTTGATGGAGGCATACGGACATTTGATGAAGTTGCAGCCGTCCGCTACCTCTACCGTAGACACGAAAGGTCTTCGTGAGAAATGTTTCGAGGCCATGAATGACGATTTGAACTCACCGATCGTGATTTCTCATCTATTCGATGCCGCCCGTGCGATCAACTCCATAAAAGACGGCAACGCTACTATATCCGAGGAAGACTTGAAAGAATTACAAGAGGTATTCCACTTGTTCCTCTTCGATATCCTTGGAATAAAAGACGAGGCTTCCGCCGGAGGCAACCATTATGAGACATTTGGCAAAGCCGTAGACTTATTATTATCCATCCGCCAGCAAGCCAAGGCGAACAAAGACTGGGCGACTTCCGACAAGATCCGTAACGAATTAACCGCCATGGGATTCGAGATCAAGGATACCAAGGATGGCGCTGAATGGAAGATAAATAATTAGTCAATGGGGGTAATGTGCCAATATGCCAATTAATAATTGTACTCATTGGCACATGAACCCTTTGACACATTATCCAATTGGCATATTGGCACATTAACAAATTGGCACATTATTAAAATGACGATTCAAGAGTTTCTTCAAGGCGATAAATTCGCCTTGTTAGCGGGTGTAGAATTATTAGAGACCGGTAATGGGTACGCTAAAGCACGTATGCTTATTAAACCGGAGCATCTGAACGGAGGTGGCGTATGCCAAGGAGGAGCGATCTTTACCTTGGCGGATTTAGCGTTCGCAGCGGCTACCAATAGCCACGCACGCCTTACTTTGTCCATTACCTCCACTATCAATTTCTTCAAAGCCGAGAGTAAAGGATATTTATATGCGGAGGCAAAAGAGGCTTTCAGCCATAAAAGATTGGCGAATTGTGAAGTCCGGATCACGAATGAGACCGGAGAATTAATCGCTACCTTTAATGGTACGGGCTACCGGAAAGATACGGAATTACCTTTCGCCCCATTGATGTAAAACCATCCAAACCGAATAGAGAAAGCCTTTGCGGAGAAATCCTCAGAGGCTTTTCCTTGTCATATCACCCACTATTAACTTACTGCATTTCAACAACTAAAACTCAAATGTCACAAAGTTATAGACCATTTGTCACAACACCTCCTCTTTTCAGCCCCCGAATTTCAAAAACATCTTCTACATTTGCCCATATGAATAAAAACATTCATCACGATTACTATCCCTATCAACATACAAGAATTCTCGACCCAACTCCTTATGGGGTTGGGTGCGGGAATAGTAAAAAAGTTTATCTTTACCACGGATAAGAAACTTTCGTGTATCTATCTGACTGATAGAATGCAATTGAGAATTAACAAGTTGTTGGTAACGATTTGGCGAAAGTCTGACTGCACTGATAATCTGTGCTTTGCATACCTTTAAACAACTATGTGCAAATATATTAAGTATTTTGTTAATGAGTAAAATATTCAGTAATATTCTACCTTCTATGCAAATAGATTACAACCAATCCAACTTAATTTATGCGCAATCGTGCGGTTTACTATTCAACATAGGGTTACACTAACCCGAAAGTCTTGCAAATGAAAACATTTGTTTCTCTGAAAACCACATTACTTCCGATTAATTAATTCTAAAGCATTGAATTTACATACAGAGACACAATTTCCGCAAGCAGTACATCTTTCAGGATATTCGACTGCTATATGTCCTCCAACACCATCGTTTACTATATTTAACACCTTGTGACGGCATTTTCTCAAACAACATCTACATCTGGCACAATTATCATCAACGATGTGAATAACTTTATTTTTAGCGCGTTTACGTCTATGGAAGTGACCAAGAATAAAAAACAAGATCAGACTTGCTAAAATGACATATAATATATTCATATCTTTTGCAGGTATTGCTTCAGTGTTTTCCTATTATAAACAATATGGAATATTCCAAAAATAATGAACAATAATCCGCATAAAGAATGAATACCACCCCAGATATACATAGCTTCAAGGTTGTCTCTGATAGCTCCAATCATGATCCCTGAAATTGGAAGTAAGATAAACATGACAAATAGTACAACCGAAACGATAGCACGTTTGAGTGTTTTTTTGTTTGATTTCATATTCTAATTTTTAAATAATTCGACATCCGCAACAATGATTCTGTTACATCTGCAAAGTTACAACAGTGCGATTTATCGAAAAATAGAACAAACGGGGAATGTATTGGATTATTCGTGGAATTGTTCTCTAAAAGCACCTGGTGGCATACCTGTTACTTTAGAGAAAAGACGAGAAAAATAGGTATGGTCTTCATATCCCAGAGAGAATGCAATCTCTTTTACATCCATATCTGTGTAATAAAGCAAGCGTTTGGCTTCTATAACCACTTGTTGGTGTATCCAATAACTCACAGGAAAACCAGTTGCGATTTTTACCGATTCGTTGAGATGTGAAAGTGAATAATTTAATGCTTCGGCATATTGGATTGGACTTTTTAACACTCTGACATTATCTGATAGTAATGCCTTAAATTGATGTGCTATTAATAGCGAACGGGATTTGGAATGATGCAACTCTTCCTGTTGGTCAAAGTATTGTTCGGCTATAATGCCTATGAACGCATTTACTACATTTAATATTATCCCTCCGCTGAAAGCCGTGGGCTTTTCTTGTATGATTGTATCCAGTAGACAAGCCACTTGAGTCAATTTTGCCGAAATCGCGGCATCTAACGCAATCGGCTTTTGTGCCGAAAATTGTTTCTCAAATAGGTTTCTGCAATTATCTTCGACTAATGCGGGATCTACAGCTAAAAACCAACCTCTCATTTTTAGCATTACTGGTGTAAAATGAACTTGACCAGGCCGGACATAAAATATTCGTTCTCCCTGCACTCGAATCTCTTCAAAGTCAATAGAAAACACCGTCTCCGCTGTATTCATAAATAAGAATAAGTAATAATCATCTCGGTGAGCTATGTATTTCTCTGGTTTTGCATTTTCATCATATTCACGGTCAATTTCATAATAGTTGAATTGCACACCATTCGGTGTATAATCATCCATTTTATGAACAGGAATAACTTGTCGGTTCTTTTTGATCATATACAAAGGTACTAATTTTAACGAACATACATATAGTCAAGAGAAAACTAGCACAACTTATCCATCAAAGTCGCAGGGCTTTTCTCTGTGCAGAGAGAGGGAACAGGCAAGTTTTACGGCTGACTTTCTCCGCCGTAATCTGTAGGCTCGGCAGATAATGCCTTGCCGTCTTGCGACGGTAGGTTTTTATCAGCCTGCCCCCGAACCGTACTTACACGTCTCCATGTATACGGCTCTCCATCTATAACATCATTTTTTATCACAACTTTGAATGTTGGCATTGCACTCCATGCATACAGCTAAAGTCTTTCTATACATTCGGAGCATCTTATCCTCCCATTCATATTTACCTTTTAACCCTTTGAGAGTATGCACATGATGCATTACAACTTCTCTATGTTTGCCACACAGCTCACACGTTTTAGCGGTGAGTCTTTCTGTTAGGCTAAGCGATGGAGTTTTAAACAAGTATGGAAGGTTATCGCACTTTGCTGGCTGGGGACTATAAGTCTCATCTTTTATACTCTTTATGAGTTTGTTAATTCTCTCAATGCTCATTTCATCTTCCGTTTTGCCATCAGTACCCGGTGTCATAGTGCCGGATTTCGCATAAATGCGTTGATAAGCCACGTAAAACATTTGTTCATTGAATAGAATTCGGTAGAGTCTTTCATATTTGTAATCAGACTCTTTGCCGTGTTCAGACAAAATGTTTAATACTTGCTCTGGATTTCTCATACGTCTCTCACGTTTTCCTTTGTTTATATTAAAGTTATAGACTACTTCCCTTCGCCATGTACAAGGCTTTCTCTTGCTCGGGACGATAGGATTATATTGAACCCAATCCTAACTTCTTGCTAAATAAGTATTTATTAAGCGACCATTCTGGGCGCACTCGCATAAATCTGCGTGGTGCGAATGCTGCGGTGTCCAAGCATTTTAGAAAGCGTTTCAATAGGTGCATCGTTCGACAGACACACGGTTGTGGCATACGAGTGCCGACTTTGATGCCACGTGACGTTTTTGTCTATACCACAGCATTTTCCGATTACTTTAATGCCGTTTTTGCAATTGGGATAACAGAGAACGGGCAACAGCTTGCCGACCTCCAATAGACGAATGTTGCTTTCTGTGCCCGTTTTCTGGCGATTTGTCTTAATCCACAAATGACCGTCAAAGGATATTTCCAGATCCTCTTTCGTGAGGTTCGCCATATCCGTCTAACTCAAGCCGGTGAATGTGCAGAAAATGAACAAGTCACGTATCAGTTCGTAGTTTTTCTTCTTGAACGTGCCATTAATGAGCAGTGTGATTTCCTCTTTGGTCAGAAAGCCTCGCTTCGTCTCTTCTTTCGTGATGCTGTACCCGTAGAACGGATCACGTTGCAACCAGCCGTTATTGATTGCCATGTAGATGATTCTCCGCAATGGCATCATGTACGACCAAACCGTATTCGTGCAATGGTCTTTCTCCGTTCTTAGGAACAGTTCAAAGTCGGTGATAAAAGCCGGAGTGAGTTCTTTGAAAACCATCTTAAAATCATCTGTCAGCCCAAAGAGAGTAACAGGATAGTAATGCAACTCTGTCCTCACTTGGCTTTTTGTTGGTTTCGGATGGCTTGCTGCTCTTTCCTTTTTATTACCTAAACCGCTATTCATCAGCCTTATTACTGCGTTCCGCTCTTAGTCTCAATTTTATTTAATATCTTTGCCGCGGATAAGAAAAATTCTTGCATCTATCTGACTGATAGATTGTAATTGAGAAGTAACAAGTTATCGGTAACGTTTTGGCAACATTACGGTCGCATTAATTTGCTGCATTTTGCTAATATCAAACAACTCTGAAACAAAAGTAGCCAAATTCCTTATTAGGAGCAAAAAGTTGGCTACTTTTTCTTACTATTCTTCAATAATAATCCATTTCCCAATTTTACCACCTTCCCGTTTTAATTTACCATTATTACGTAGCTGGTCGATAATTTTTCTTATTTGTCGTTCACTCAAGTCAAGTCGCTCGGCAAGTTCCGCCCTTGATACTGAGGGATTTTCTATTATCAACTCTAAAAGTCTAGCTTCATTGTTTGGATCGCTTTGGATCACTTTTGGAACGCCTTGTCTTCCGACTACTCTCCAAATGACCACTCTAAAATCTTCTTCTTGATAAAATTCAGGAGACTTTAAGCCATATTCCCGACACTTGTTGATAATATCCTCTGTACCTGTTCCTACTTTCTCAATATATCCATTCCAATACATCGGGTCAGCAAGCAACGGGTTTGCGGGTAACGATTTATGCGGTCCATGAAGTTTATGAACGGTAAAACCGTATGGTAATATTCTCGGATTCCAAACTTCCAGTCTGTTACGAAATAACATTATCTGTACACTCGCATTACTTGTGTAGTCTCTATCGCAAACGGCATTTACAATGGCTGCTTTTACGGCATCAATAGGCAATTCTGGACGTGTTGGAATATCAGCTTTTTCTCCCACAGCTCTTGTTTCTACCCAATTATCGATACGGTTCATTACAAAACTTGTAGCTTGGTCGACCAATTCGAAAACATCGCCTCTGTATATCTGATATGCTGGCATTGGTTTCTCCACTACATCTCCATAAAATTGCACACACTTTACCTCTGAAGTAATAAAATACTTCTGAGGTTTCTTTCCAAACAACAATATGGCTGCATTAGCCAAACGCCCACTCTCCTGACTTCGACAATGCGCCACCCAAATCACCCGAATTTATTTCGGAAATAACTGATTATCAGTATAGATGATTATAGAAAAACAAAAAATGTCGAAGTCAAGAAAATGGCGACGGTATTTGTGTCATCACCCGTTACGATTGCCCCGATGCATTCCACTTTATCGATCCGCCATATGTTGGTTCAGATTGCGGCCACTACGCAGGTTCTTTCAATGAGGAGGATTTTTCGAGACTCTTGGAAACACTTGCTTAGGTCAAAGGCAGGTTTATGCTCACGATGTTTCCACATCCGAAAATCGAGGAGTTCGCTAAAACCCACAAGTGGAAGATACACAAGATTGAGCGTACCATCTCGGCAAGTAAAACCTCACGCAGACGACAGGAAGAATGGATCACAACAAATTATTAAGGAAGCAATAAATTACTATCCAAAAACAGCTATTTTCTCTCCCAACGTGCGATAAATAGCCATTGTCAGGAATAGTAATGTTACCATTAGTTCTAAAGAAAGGATGATAGTATTTGAGATTAGATACTTTTTATTCCAATTGTTAGTATCACACTTGTATGGCAGTATTTTTTTAATTGCTATGGTTCTGTTGTAGAATAAAATAGCGATAACTATGGTTGTAGTAGCTGCAATGAGGTTAATGCCGTAATTTAATCGGTCATTAAATATACTAAGCACAATCACTAAACCAAGCAAAAAGCAGGCTATACTTATTAAGTATCCAAAAATGACATCTATACGCATTGCTTCTATTTTTTTAATTTAAACGCAAAAGTACAAATATCATATGTCGCAATCAACATCTTACGGCAATTTATTGACCCACGGTTCGCTTTTCAGCGGCATCGGAGGATTCGACTTGGCGGCAGAGTGGGCAGGATTTACTAACATCTTCCATACAGACAACAACGACTTCTGCTGTCAGACTCTCGAATATCAATTCCCAAACTCAGACAGCTATGCAGACATCACAACAACCGATTTTTCAAAATACCGAGACTGGATTACAGTTCTTACCGGAGGATTCCCTTGCCAACCTTTCTCGCTGGCCGGAAAGCGAAAGGGAGCGGCACGACCGTTACCTCTGGCCGGCAATGCTTGGCATTATACAAACGGTGCGACCCACTTGGGTTATTGGTGAGAATGTTATTGGAATCGCCTCGATGGTACTCCCCGGTGAGATCACTGCGGTGGAAGAGCAAGCCACTCTCCAAAATGAGGATCATCAAATCATCGAGACCGAAGAGCAGCGATTTGTCATCGACCGAATCTGCGAGGATCTTGAGCAAGCGAGATATTCCGTCCAGCCGATTGTTATTCCGGCTTGTAGCATCGGTGCTCCCCACAAACGAGACCGGGTGTGGTTCGTTGCACGACTTAATGAAAACGAACCTGCTCCCGACACCACGCGCATCGGACTCGACAATGGGCGCGGTGATTGGCAAAGAGGATTCCTTTCGGATAACTTCCACGGGGATGCCTCGCAAGGTGAACCGCAATGGCAAGGACGGCAGCGTGGGGTTGGCTCGACTGGTGAAGATGTGGGATCTGCTACCGACACCGACAGCTACGGATGCGACCCGTGGTGGAGAGATCGTAACGGGAAATCGGAAAATACGACCGAGCGGAATGGAGTACAGCCTGACGCTGAACGATCTTGCCAAGAGCGGCCTATTGCCGACACCTGTAGCGAGCGACCGGAACGGAGGCTCGACCCGGATAGATCCGAATCGCCAGTTGACCTGCGGTCTTCCTCCTTCGCACCTCGGCAATTCGAGCAAGCTCGATTGCTCTCGGCTTGGCGTCGGTTCCCAACTCAACACCCGATTTACCCTGGAGATGATGGGATTCCCCGTGGGTTGGCTGGACGCACCTTTTCACACAAGAAATGGAGAACCGAGGCAGTAAAGGCGTGTGGAAATGCCATTGTTCCGCAGGTGGCTTACGAGATTCTGAAATGCATCCGAGAAATCGAGATAAATCGTTGATTTAGAGTGAATAAAGATACAAATTATCTGGCGTGTTTGAAACAGTAGTGTTATCTTTGTCTTAGTAAATAATTAGAATAGAGCGAATTATGAAAAGATTGTTAGAGCAATACACCGAAGAATTAAAGGATGCAAAGCAAACTCAAAAGGAACTGATTGCAAAAGGGAGTCACGGGCAAGCATTGAAGTACATAAATATCAAGATAGAAATGCTAAATAAATTCCTGAACGACCTTAAAAAAGCAATAACAAACGCATAACAACTATGGCGATAAAAGTAATTATGGTGTGGAGTGATGGCTACCCTGATTATACAGGCGAATGTCTTGTAAAGCATTACGACACATCCGAATTGGCAAGCAAGTTAATTGACGGAGGATAACGATGGTTTTAGGTATCTCTCACCCTTCCCTTTATGGTTAATTCTATAGTTTGTTCTTTCCTAAAATCTTATTCCGGGGATTCAGGATAACCTCTTCGTGATGGAAATAGTCGCTGAATAAAATATCGTTCTTGCGGCAATAAACGATGATTTCACGCTCCATTTCCGTCAGCGGCGTTTTGTCGCCTTTTAAATATATCCGTTCGAAGAGTGGATAGAAATCGGGGTAACGCCCACGAAAATCGGCGACATGAACAGTATGGTATAGATCCCGTTCTCGTGAAGTGTCCGAAGCATTTCCAGTCGCTCCTGAAATCCATGTAAATCAGCTCTTTGAAAACCATCTAAAATCCTATTACCAACCAAAAGAAAGTAACGGGATAGTAATGTAACTCTGTCCTCACTTGGCTTTTTGTTGGTTTCGGATGGCTTGCTGCTCTTTCCTTTTTATTACCTAAACCGCTATTCATCAGTCTTATTACTGCGTTCTGCCCTAAGTCTTAATTTTATTTCCTATCTTTGCCGCTATTAATAAAAACATTTATACATCATGACTTACAAAATCAAGCAAATAGCCCTTGGACTATTCGCATGTTTAGCCCTTATCAATTTCACCGCATGCGGCGATGACGACAATGATCCTACCCCTGATCCTACTCCAACACCGGAAGAGGTATCTGCTAGCGTGACTTACGGATATTCATGCCAGCCAGATATGTTACTCATGACCGATATTACCGTTTCATATACAGACGCGGAAGGGAAAGAAACGACGGAGACAGTCACAGAGGCCGAATGGAAGAAAGAGCTATCGAAAGTAAAACTCCCGTTTACCGCTAACTTAAGTATAGTTTACACGAAAAAAGAAGGATTCACCCCAGAAAACAATAGCTACACTTTTGGAGATGGATTAGGCATCAGCTATAAGAGATCGGACAATAAATCAGAAAGCAATTCTTCCACCGCCTCCTCTTTAAGTGTTCCTAAAGATAAAGTAGATGCATATCTGGACATATGGATCACCAAAGAGAAGAAAACATCCGAAGAGATTAAATAAAAGATTCTTTCATTTCTTCGGCACGATAATGCGACAACTAAGCGGGGCACGCAGGTTATAGGAGTCTTTATAATAAACCTCAGCTGCCCCGATCTTTAACTTCGCCCGGATCTTTACCGGGACATGATTCTCGTCGTCCCCGATCCAGACCTCCGCCGCCTCCTTGGCTTGGGTAAACGCCTCATCGTAGATATCGATATAGAAATGGCGGGTACGGAATTTCGCCTCCTTATGCTCGACGATCTGTTGTCCCGTATAGCGAAAACGGGCGTTCACGAGCTCCCGGCCGATAGCGATCATGAAAGGGAACTCCGCCCTGTAACTCATCGTCCGCCAATCCAGCGAACGGAGATACATCGTAGCTCCCAGCATATCGAATACACGCCCTTTCGCCATTAGCATCGTGTCGATCTTCGTCTCCTTTAATGTATGGCGATGCGAGTGGATATCGATCCTACCGCTTCCTTGATACTCAAACTGGAGATTATCCACCAGATAGTAGTCTCCCTCGTTCGTGCGCTTCGAGCTGAACAAGAGCCGAGGCTCCTTTGAGTAATGACAATCCATCGTATCACGCATCCTAAAGACTTTCTCGATCACGCCGGCAGAGCGGAACAACAGGTTATAATGCCATGACGGCGCTCCTTGGTATTCCGATTCTTTCACGGAAAGGGTAGCCAATCCGGCCTTCGACATGATCAGCCCCCATTTGAAATAAAGATCGTAATCCACCCGTTCCCCATGGGATAACGGCAACGTTTGTGCCCGCAAAGACGTAAGACTCGCTACACACAAAAAGAAAACGCATATATACAGTTTAGAAGCGCAAGCCGCCCACACCGCTGTTCCTATTGGACGAAGACTGTGTTCCCTCATTTTTGTAATCTCTTTTCTTTTTCGTTAGCTCTTTCGGTTTATTCTTCGTGATATCGATCGGTTTCTGCCGTTTCATCGGTGTAGCCTTGATATTCCAAGTCTCCTCCACTTGCCAGTTCTGCATGATATTGAATATCTTCGGGCAATAGAAGACAAGTTCCGGCTGCCGTTTATCGGCGTAATTACCGGTATCCCAGACACCGTTATCATTCACGTCTAATACTAAACGGGCATAATATTTATCCGGTTTCAAGTCCATGAAAAGCACGCCGCCATCTTTTACCTTCACCTTACGGATCGGCTGGTCGCTGCTATTCAATAATTCCACGAAAGCGGTGGTATCCGCTCCCTCGATATTGATATATAAATGCCCGTACTCATCTTCCTTCTTGATCTTGAATTCCCCGCTATACACATCGTTCCATTTACCATAGGCACTGAATATCGTGGCGGAATCTACTTCCAAACGGAATTCCTCGCCATATTTCCACGGGCGCTTGATGAAGAAATTCAAGGAATTCGTCGTATCCGGGAAGAAATCGAAGTCAACGGCTTCCCAAAGCGTATCCACTTTCTGATCCAGATAAAAATGATCTTTCGTTAACCCCGCTACCGGTTCGCTAAACGTAACAGCGACCGTATCATACAGGTTGATGGAACCGGAAGCGTTTACGTTCATTCCTAGAAACTCGATGGGTTCCGGCTCCTCGTCTTTTTTCTTTTTCTTCTTCTCCACAGGACGGCGACGCATGGTAAATTGTACCGTATCTGTCTGCGGACGAAGTATATTCATGGAATCGCTTTTCAGGTAACTCACCTCCACTTGTAGCGTATCTTGCTTCCAGATCAAAGAATCGGTCAACCAGTAATGCACGGCTTTTCCTTCCTCCGCTGTTTGCAAGAAATACCAATTGCTATCCGCCGGGGTGAAATTCAAAGGAACCGGTACCGGAATAGTATCCAAGGAGGTATTGAAACGTAAGGTTAGTATTTTCTCATCCGTACGCTCCGGCTTCAACATATATTGACGCTCTACTTTCTCCTTAAACAGGCGTAACTCGATATTGTCCGGCATAAAATGGGTATAACCGACTGTCATCACCGTATCGATCGTCAAGCTATCTTTCCAAATCGTATCTTGACGGGTCGTCAACTCGAACGCGGGGACGATCAAGGAATCATAAAAAGCGATCTGCTGCCCGGGCTGGCTGTACTTGTAGGAGCGCATCACATCCTCCAAGGCATAGATCCGATAGGTTCCGGGGGCCATATTACGAATCGTAAACTCTCCCTTGTCGTTCGTACGGGAAGTACGGACAAATGGGATCGTCGTAAAGGCGGAATCCTCCAGATTCGTATGCACGCCGATCGTAATACCCGGCATAGGCTCCAGATTCTCGGCGTTCAGCAAGACTCCGGACACCTCCATACTATCAATGGATTCGCCGGTAGAGAACGCGAAGGAATAATTCTCCAATACATTCTTCTCATTATTATCGGAGATCGAATTGGTAAAGTCTATCGTATAGGTCGTATTCTCCTTCAACGTATCCATCAGCTCGATGACCGCCTTCCGGCCGTTCGCCCGGATAACGGGTTGCTCCATTTGGGGTGGAGTGATGATCACGTTCTCGGTAGGCTTATCGATCTGGATCAACTCATCAAAGATAATCTCCACCTTCTTTCCCTTATAGTTTATCTGGCCGGGCAACGGCGTACTGCTTACGAACTTAGGCGGAGCCTCATCATAAGGCCCTCCGTTCGGAGAGGCTATATTCGCGCACGAGTACAGCACGGCCAGCAGAAGTACCCCTATAAAGAACCGTAAACTATTTCTTACGTATTTATCTTCCATTCAACGTTCTCATTTTCAATTGAGGGACAAAAATAGGGAAAAATCCCGTGAACGATAAGGATATATACGCTAATTAATCTATCTTAAAATGAAAAAGCCCTTATTGTCATTTTTTTCTCTTAAAGTATGTCATCGCAACTCTGACAGGAAAAAACATTAGCTTGTTTTCCAGAAAACACGTACATGTTTTCGAAAAAACACCATAGTGTTTCGCAAAAAACATGTACGTGTTTTTCTGAAATTGGTTATCAATCATTTACAAAATGGAAATTCGTATCGAATTTATTGTAAAATAAATCACTAAAAATGAAGCGGACATTTATATAAAACAGCATCTTTTCATCTAATAGGAATATAACCAAATAAATACAACGACTATGTCAGAAGTATCAGGTATCGAATTGGAGAAAGACGCGGCAGGGAACAACAGTTACATCCGTATTGACCTAAAGAAATATGGGGATATGATTAATCCCATTCTTTTCGTTTATATCACTTGTCACGATAAACAGTCTCTTTTCGACAAGAAGACAGCTATACCTAACTTATTCCTTACAAAAGCACAACCGGATAAAACAAACGCAAAGCTCCTAACGCACATGCTATAAAGGAAAACCATAGCGACCCCATAAGATCATAAGCATGTGATAACTAAAGAAAAACAAACAAAAAAGGTGATTTTAGCGGACACCAAAAGTGATTTCTATGGACACTTACCTGTCTGAAGTTCTCCTCTTTTCATAAACTTTATACTACATTTGTTTCGCATATAACATATATTCGAGAAATTCTAATAAAAAGATGTATCAATGAAACGTTTTCTGATAGGCTTTGCGTTTTGCTTCCTACAACTGGCTGCTTTTTCGTTTTGCTCGGGTGATGAACCCGTGCCCGCTCATTTTACCGAATGGAAAGCGGAAACGATTGTCGATAAATCTGAAATAGACCGGACCGGCTTGGATGCTTGGTTCAAATCAGAGGAAATCAGCGATGACGTTTTCGACCGCATGTGGCTGAAATCGTGGAAAGAGGATTGTCCCTTGGACAGATCCGATCTCCGTTACCTGAAAGTGCTGCATCGCAATGCCGATGGATTGCCGCAATGCGGCGAGATGGTAGTAAACGCCGCTATCGCAGATAAAGTACTGGGAATATTTCGCCAGCTCTATGAAGCAGGCTACCGGATCGAGAGGATGGCGTTGATTGATAATTATGGCGCCGATGATGAGACATCGATGCGCGCCAACAACTCCTCCTCGTTCAATTTCCGCTTCATGACGGGTTCGACTACTAAAATATCCAAACATGGCCTTGGGCTTGCCATCGATATCAATGCGCTTTACAATCCATACGTCAAGCGAAAAAGTGATGGTACTTGGCACATCGAGCCTGCCACTGCCGAACCGTATGCTTTCGACCGCGAGAGTAGAACCGACATCCCGTATAAAATAGACCACGATGATTTGGCGTACAAACTCTTTACCGAAGCCGGGTTTGAATGGGGTGGTGATTGGACTTCATTGAAAGATTACCAGCATTTTGAGATAAACCTATCATTATGAACATATTTCGATTATTTGTTTTATCTTTGCGTCTAATAGAAATATAACCAAATTAATAGAGCAACTATGTCAGAAGTATCAGGTATCGAATTGGAGAAAGACGCGGCAGGGAACAACAGCTACGTCCGTATCGACTTAAAGAAATATGGGGATATGATCAATCCTATATTGAAACAGCTAGGGGTTATCGGACAAACTCAATTTGACAAGGATTGGGAAAGAGCACTCGACCCGGAGACATTCCGGAAAGAAGCGAAAATACGATTAAGAGAGTTATTCAATCAAAAACATAGCCATGAAGCAAACCAATAAAGTAGCCTTACTCCCTGAAGTTTATGATTTTTTAGATGTTTTAGCCCAAACCTTACTTGAGAAAGATTACGTCTCATACATAGAACATGGAGATTACTAACAACCACAAAGACGGCAAATACATACATGCCCCCATCAAGGAGGAGGATTGACACTCCGTTTCAGCAGCCTAAACCCAATCCGGCAATACAAACACTTTCGCTTCTCGCAATATTCCCGTTTTAGCTGGATGAGCGATTGCGTATCACCGGCGTTACGGACATGGATACCGGATCGAGCGAAAGCGGTTACGATATGGTTTCGTTCCGGTGGGATACTTTCCAACAAACGAGTCGCACGGGTACAATATTCCGGTAATTTATTCCGTCCCCCGTAGGCGAAAAGCAGAGGGACAACCGTGTTTATCAACAATATATCAAGCGCATTCTCCCCGATCTCCTTCTCTTTCTTCGGAGAGGCATAACGGAAATGATAATGATTCTTCCAATAATCCGAGGGTTGGATACGGAAATAATCCTTGATCTCTTTAGGAGAAGAAGCGGACAGGATCATCGAGAACAACGTATCGTACCGATGCCAGATAGCGGCCAGTTGCGCCAACTTCACATGCGGAAAGTTGGTCGGACGGATGCGTAGGCTTTTGAACAAGGATTCATCCAAAGGCTTGAGATCAAACTTATGGCGGAGAAACTCATATTCCCGCCTCAGCAGACGATAGTAATGGCAGGAGCCCTCTTCCGAGAGCATACCCGCTTGTCCGAAAAGCATCGCCTCTACTTGTGACTCGCTAGCCCTTTGCTTTTGGATATATCGTAGGGGGAGGCTTTTCGCCAACCACTCGAAAGCGTCGCTATTCACGCCAAAGCCGAAACTACGGGTTAATAGGATATAGAACACCTCGTTCCAATCCTCTTGATACTGATCCAGCAGACGGTATATATCCTCTGTCTTTCGTTCCAGCCGCTCACCGAGCAAGGTATCCATCCATGAGGCCAAATGCACGGAGTCTACTTCTTGAATCCGCTCAAGACAGGGGACGGGCACCTCTCTTGCCAATAACCAATCGATATTTTTCCGGACAGGTTCCGGAACGGGTAATATCAATTGAGGAATAGGCTCACCGTTCATCCGGCAGATAGACGCGTCATTCATACCCGTTACATGCAAGATAACGGAGTCATATGCCTTATCTGAATCATGATGATGCAGCAACCAATCGGAAGCTTTTTCGTGGATCTCCACGCTTCCGGCCCATACCGTGCCGTCAATCTTTATCTTGGCGTTGAAGAAGTCGGGACCGGCGTCGGTGTTTTGTATTCCGGGATCGATAACAGCGATGGGAAGCCCCTCAGTGGTAGCCAATGAAGTACTCGCGTAGAGTTTGTATTTCCAAACATAGTGTAATAAACGTTCCATATTCTTTCAGAGTTAAGATTTTGGATTCAAATGTAATTCATTTTCTGTATATTTGCGACATTAATTGAATTAAAGTATGAAAATTGCACTTATAGGTTACGGGAAAATGGGCAAAACGATCGAGCAGATCGCCATCCAGAGAGGACATCAAATTGTTTCCATCATAGATATCAATAACGCTGAGGATATATATTCAGAAGCGTTCAAGAGCGCCGACGCGGCAATTGAGTTTACTACCCCGGCTACCGCTTTCAATAACTATATGAAATGTTTCGAGGTAGGCGTGCCAGTCGTATCGGGTACTACCGGATGGCTGGACCGTATCGGCGAGATCAAGGAGAAATGCGAGAAAGAGGGCAAAACCTTCTTCTACGCCTCCAACTTCAGCATCGGCGTAAATATCTTCTTCGCCATGAACAAGTATCTGGCGAAAATCATGAACAACTTCCCCTCCTACGACGTTAAAATGACGGAAGTCCACCATATCCACAAGCTGGACGCACCCAGTGGAACGGCTATCACGTTGGCCGAAGGAATCTTGGAAAACATCGATCGTAAAGACCGCTGGACCTTAGAGAACGCCGAGAGCGCGACCGACCTACCAATCCACGCCATCCGTGAGGGTGAGGTTCCGGGTATCCACGAGATCACGTATGAGTCGGACGTAGATACGATCAGTATCAAGCATGATGCCAAGAGCCGTGCCGGATTTGCGCTAGGCGCCGTAATAGCGGCAGAGTTTACCGCCGGAAAGAAAGGTTTCCTAGGCATGAATGACTTATTCAAATTCTAAACGTATCAGCTAAAAGATGAAGAAGTTCACGAAAAAACAATGGATCAAGTTTAGCATAGCGGCCGTATTATACACGTTGTTCGCTATCTGGATGCAAAACTTATGGTTACTGCTGGGATTAATCGTCCTAGTCGATATATTCTTGACGCACTACATTCCTTGGGGAGCTTGGAAACGGTCTAAGAACCCGGCGGTACGCAACGTATTGGAATGGGTGGACGATATCGTATTCGCGCTGGTAGCCGTTTATTTCATCAATTTGTTCGTCTTCCAGAACTATCAGATACCGAGCTCTTCCTTGGAGAAATCCTTGCTGGTAGGAGATTACCTGTTCGTCAGCAAATTAAGTTACGGCCCTCGCGTACCGAACACTCCGATCTCCTTCCCGTTGGTACAAAATACGTTGCCTATATTAAACTGTAAATCGTATCTGGATTGGCCGGAATGGGGCTACAAACGGGTGAAAGGTTTGGGCCACGTGAAACGTAATGATATCGTAGTGTTCAACTTCCCCGCAGGCGACACGATCGCCGTGAAAGTGCAAAACCCGGATTACTACTCCTTGGTCGAGGAGTACGGACGGGAACGTATCTTATTGGATAAGGCCACGTTCGGCGAGGTTATGTACCGCCCGGTCGACAAACGGGAGAATTACGTGAAGCGTTGTATCGGTATGCCGGGTGATACGCTCCAACTCATAGACAACCAAGTGTACATAGACGGTAAACCCGCCGAGAACCCGAAAGATATGCAGTTCAACTACTTCATCGAAACAGACGGTTCTCCGATCACAGAGGAGCAATTCCGTTTGATGGACGTAAGCAAGGATGACCGTATGCTGGCCTCCAGCGGCGGTTATTACCAAAACCTATTGTCATACCTAGGCTTTACGCCTAACGCGAACGGACAGTACAACCCGGTATATCGCCTGCCACTCACGAAAAAGGCCTTGGCGATAGCGGAGAAGTTACCTACCGTGAAGAAGGTTATCATCGAGCCGGAGACGTTGGGCGGCCCTACCTATCCGGTCGGATACAATACCGGCTGGACCCGTGATAACTTCGGGCCGCTTTGGATCCCGAAGAAAGGGGCTACCATCCCGTTGGACGAACGTAATCTGGCGTTGTACAGCCGTTGTATCAAGAATTACGAGAACAACACCTTGGAAGTGAAGGACGGCAAGGTCTACATCAACGGCAAGCCCGAGACTTCCTATACGTTTAAATACGATTATTACTGGATGATGGGCGATAACCGCCATAATAGCGCGGATAGCCGCTCATGGGGTTTCGTACCGGAGGATCACATTGTCGGCAAGCCGATCTTGGTTTGGCTATCCTTGGACAAGGATCGCAGTCTGTTCGACGGTGGTATCCGTTGGAACCGCCTGTTCCGTTGGGTGCATCCGGATTAAGAGGTGAAAACTTCGTATTATGACAATCCAACGATTCCTGATAGTTCTCATGAAATGGCTGGCAGCTTTCGCGCTAGCCACAGGGATCGTCATGCTCATACGCCTTTTCTGCATAGAGTCCTATCGCATCTCCACGGACTCTATGGAAGAGGCTTTGCATAAAGGGGATTATATCCTAGTCAATAAAATACCGGGGAAGAATAAGCCCGTCCGGGGCAAGGTCGTGCTTTTTACCAGCCCGCTCTCGCGGGATTCAGCGGATGCTCCCTTATTCATCAGCCGCTGCATCGGTATGCCGGGCGATACGATCCGGGTCAGCATGGACGGATATACGATAAACGGGCAGAAAATCCCCCGTTCTCCCCGCTCCCTCTGTTCCTATTTCATAACACTGAGCGCCAAGGAGACGTTCTTGGAGACGTTAGAGAAGTTGGACATCCCACTTAGGGATTTCAGGCAGGAAAGTTTCGGCTGTATGCTCAGCCTCACGGCTTTCGAGGAATATCAATTGAGGGAGGAATTGCCCGACGCCATAAACCGTCATTTTATCGGGGAACAAATGCAAGAATACATGTTGATCGTCCCCCGGAAAGACCGGGCTTACCCGCTGGACGCCGCCTCGCTCACCGCCTGCAAGGAGATCATCATACGGGAGACGGATGGTAAAGCTTCCTTCCGTGACGGAAAGTTATATCTGGACGGGCGGGAGACTAATTTCTTCTTTTTCCAACAAGACTACTATTGGGTACTGTCCGATAATACCAACGAGGCGGTAGATTCCCGCCATCTCGGTTTCATACCGGCCGACCATATCGTCGGCAACGCTTGGCTCTGCTGGTACAGCCCCGACAAACAACGAATCTTTAAACCCGTTCATTAATCATGCGACCTGTATATATAGCGACCGCCTATCTAGGCCCCATACAACAATATTGCAAGATGCTCCAATACCCGGAGGTCCGTATCGAGACCGCCGAGAATTACGTGAAGCAAACCTATCGTAACCGCTGTTCCATCGCCGCCGCGAACGGCCCGCTCTCCTTATCCATCCCCATCGTCAAGCCGGATACCTTGAAATGCCAGACCAAGGACATCCGTATCTCCGACCACGGAAACTGGCGGCACCTACACTGGAACGCTTTAGTATCGGCCTACAATATGAGTCCGTTTTTCGAGTATTATGCCGATGACTTCGCTCCTTTCTACGAAAAGAAATACGAGTTCCTCCTCGACTTCAACGAGGAACTGCGCCGTCTGGTCTGTGACCTGTTGGATATGCAACCCGCAGTCGTCTACACCGAGCATTATGAACCGGAGGTAGCCAACGATTTCCGGGAAACGATCCGCCCGAAACACGAAGGGGAAGATCCCGCCTTCCACCCGGAACCTTATTATCAAGTATTCCGGGAGAAATTCGGATTCCTCCCCAATCTGAGTATTGCTGATTTGCTGTTCAATATGGGCCCCGAAGGACTCGTTACGTTACGGGCATCGATTACCGGATCTCTTTAATCGCTTGTATCAAGGCTTCCATATCTTTCGGGAAGATATCTCCGATATTACCGATACGAAATGTATCCGCATCCGAGATCTTACCCGGATAGATCACGAAGCCTTTCTCCTTCAGCCGTGCGTAGAACGAGGTGAAATCGAAATCCGCGGAAGGATATAAGAACGAAGTGATAATAGGCCCTTGGGCATCATCGGGCAGCAAGGTCTTGAAACCCAATCCACGCATACCTTCCACCAATATCTGGTGATTCTCTTGATATCTCTTATAACGAGCCGTGATACCGCCTTCCTCGTTCAATTCCTTCATCGCTTGGTAGAAAGCGTGAACCACGTGCGTCGGAGACGTGAAACGCCATTTGCCTCCCCCTTTCTCCATCGCTTCCCACTGGGCATAGATATCTAAGGAAAGCGAGCGGGCATTCCCCTTCGTCACCATCAATTTATCTTTTTGGGCGAGGATAAAGCCGAAGCCGGGAACTCCTTGAATACATTTGTTCGCGCTACTGACCAAGAAGTCGATACCTAAACCTTTCACGTCGATAGGGACACCGCCAAAGCTGCTCATCGCATCCACGATAAAGGTAATCCCCCGGCCCTTGATCACCTCGGCTACCTCCTCAATCGGATTCAACAAACCGGTCGTGGTCTCGCTATGTACCATTGAGAGATGCGTGATACCGGGATGTTCCTCCAAGGCACGTCGGGCTACCTCGCCGGTTACCAGTTCCGTCTCATGCAAAGAGACCAGTACGTAATTGATATGATAATAATCGGCGATCTGCGCCATACGTTTGCCATAAGCGCCGTTAGCGAGAATCAATAATTTATCCTCCGGACGCACGGCGGCCCCGATCGTAGCCTCCACACAATACGTTCCGCTACCTTGCAGCAGGACACTGGTGTACTCATCCCCGTCCAATCCCGCTATCGCCAGCAAGCCTTTACGGATCGGGGTAACGATACCCTCGTTATAATCCTTATCCCACGTACACCAATCTTGAAGCATGGCCTCACGCACCGTCTGCGACGTACTCAACGGGCCCGGTGTCAATAATAAATAGTTTCTCATATGATTGTTTTATTCTATTCGGTTATCAAGCTTAATTCCTGTTGTTAATCTTCTCGATGCAAGCGGGCAGCTCGGCGATCGTATCCAAGACGAAATGAGCCCCCGCCGCCAACATACGCTCACGCACCTCTTTCTTCAGAGATTCCCATTCTTCCGCCGGGCGGCTGTTATATTCCTCCTCGCTCACGCCCATCTCGTTGCTACCGGTCACGATACCGACGCTCCATACCTTGGCGTTCACGCCCTCCTTAATATCAGCGATTGTATCTCCTACCTTCACCACTTGATCTACGGAAGGAATCGCCAAATCGATCATATTCTTATAGATCATATACGGGGCGGGGCGACCGGCCGGGACCTCGTTTGGTGTCACCAGATTATCTACCCTATATCCTTTGGCCTCGGCTCCGGAACGGACAATCTCCATCATCTTCGCCGTGTACCCGGTCGTAGAGCCGATCTTTATACCTTGCTCGCGAAGCATCGCCATCGTCTCCAAGACTCCCGGTATCGGAGTGGTGAAATCCTTCAAGGAAGCGAACAAATGTTTCTCGAAACTAGCGTACATCTCATCCACGTCCCCCTTGTTCCAGTCTCTCTTATACAAGGCACGGAACTTCTCGTTCACCTCCGGCATACTCAAGATCGCCTTGATATGATCGATCTTCAAGAGACCCATCGGCTCACGGGCCTGCCGGTAAGTGATATCAATCCCTTTCTCTTCCGAGAATACCTTGAGGAAAGCGTTCAACGGAGCGAAGCATCCATAATCCACGGCCGTACCGGCCCAATCCATAATGACACCTGAAATCTTCTTCATATTCTGTATGTATCGTATTTAATAATTTTCTTGTTTAAGCGATCGTAAGGACATTGTTTTCGGTAGGCTCAAGAGTTGCTATTTCCTCGCAGCCACATAAAGCGGTCTCCTTGCGATAGCGTTGCCGCAAATATACGAAGGAAGCGACAAAAGTGGCGCAGCAAAAGATCCCTACATATCCGGCAAGTTGGTTATAAAATACCGCCCAGTCCAATCTCGTACCCACGAATTCCTTTAGTACCAATACCAGTATCGTACCCGTGTACCCCAGAAAATCTGTTAAGACAATAAAGAAACCGACGTTTCCCCGTATCTTGAAACAGGCGATGAAGCGATCGAAGAAAATCGTCTGGAAGGTTAAGTAAGCCATATACAGGCAAAGGCTCTGCAAGAAAAGCCATGTCACCGGGCTCAATCCCATCCGCTCCTGCCCGAACGACACGAACGCCATGACCATCATGCCCGTAATAATCAAACCGTACAGGACTGAAAGCGCCTTAAAATTATCTTTCACGAGCACCATCAAACCAAAGATCGCCAAGATAGTCAAGGTCACCACGCTATCTATTTGCGTGAACAACCAAGGCGAGTAACCGGACATATCGATGATATTCACCAAGAAGTCCTCCTTGATATCCCGTAACACCACGATCGCTATATTCGCCACGAAAAGCATCGTCAAGAAAGGCATGAAGTTCTTGAAAAGCTCCCAACGCTGCCGCCCGTTCAAGGTCTCCCGCTCCGACTTCAAGGCGATATCCTCCTCCGTAGGTTGTGGAAGCCGGTTTAGCGCATATCCCAACAAGGCTAGCAAAGGCAATGCCACCGCCCCGATCAAAGCCGGCATCCAGAACTCGCTGACCTGCCATATATCCATCACGTACAAGCCGACAGACTTCGCCGTACCGGAACTGATCACCATACTTACGCCCAACAAACTAGCGAGGACATCCGTCATCCTACGTCCTTCTATAAAGCTAAAAATAATCCCCCACATGCATCCCAACGAAAGCCCGTTCAAGAACATCGCCGCTATATTATAAGGAGCCGAGAGCAACCCGAAGAATACCAACGAAAGTTCCGCCATCACCACGGACATCAAGATGAACCGCAAGCGCTCTTCCCGCCGCAACTCCGATATCAACTTAATTCCCATGAACTTCGACACCACGTACCCCAAGATCTGCACGATCGTAACCGCCACCTTATAGTCCATATTGAATACCTCCAGATCCTCGAAAGCGGCAGCCGTATAAGGCTTACGCAACATATATACCAAGGAATAAGAAAGCAAAGCGGCCCCTCCGGCCCATAGGATGAAGAAGAGATCGGAAACCCGCCTCCGGGATGTTTTATTTGTCTGTATCGCAGTGTCCATAATCTTCTGTCGTTTTATTTTCGAAGGCAAAAGTACAGCCGCCATGTTACAGACATATTACTGAACCCATGAATGTATATTATTAATACCCAACTAGGAATCAATAAATTATAAAGAAATATTTATGTAACATTCATGAAACGGAAACGCAACATATGTCCTCTTATTTTGTAAGGTAAATCAAGAATATAAACACATGAACAATCTTCAAGAATTCTACCGAAAGATCGAATATCTACGAAGCAATGGGGTTAAGATGAAAGAGATAGCCGACTGGATCAATATGGCTCCCAGCATATTGTCCTCCCTATATACGACCGTATTGCCGAATTATTTCGAGGGCATCAAAAGTTACCCGCCGGAAGAAGCGCTGGACTCGGCGCTCGCCCTAGTGAATAACGTGTCGAAAAAACGTTTGCTTTCCCATATAGAGGAGATGATCCTTCGCCTAGACCAGATGGAGCTCGCCGAACCGGATAGCCTAAAAGATAATCCTTTCGCCAAGCAATTGATGGAGGAGACACGGCTCTCCGCCTCTAAAATAGAGGCTTTCAAAGGAATCTATACCAGTTACAGCCTTTCTTCCTCCTCGGACTGCCTCAAGATGGAACCCTTCCTACTCTCCCCCTCGGATAATCAAGTCCGTGTAGGGCGGATCAGCGCTTATGGAGAGGCTCAATGGGGATTCGGGATCATGCCCGATCCTCAGAATTTCCATTGCATGCTGAACGAGAACCAAGCGCCCCAATTCACGATGGTAACGATATACCTGCAAATACCATTTTTCAAGAATCCCCGCCAATTACGAGGATTATACATCGGGCAGGATTATAATCGTAACCCGATCGCCCGCCGAATCCTTCTTATCAAGGAATCAGAAAGCACGGAGATCGATGAATTCATGAGCCGGAAAAGCGGACTGATCGATAAAGAAGATTTTACCCCGGAACAACAGGTCTACTATGATTATACTTGTCAAACAGGAGATTTTATCAAGATGTGTACAGTCCCATCCCTGCGGATGGACGAAAGTGATTTAGTCAAAGAAAAGAAGATGCTAACCCTATAAACCAGTAGAGACGGGGCATGCCCCGTCTCCCAGCATCCCAATAGAATAGAGACTGATTATTCCTTCTGGAACTTCCTGCTCACCTTCAAAAGGTTCGCCGTAAAAGAGACCACGTTCTGGGCCTCTTGTACCATGTTCAAATAAACCATGCTCACCTTCGTGCTGCCGGACTGCCCTTGGATACGCTTCAACTCCCCTTTCTTCAAGGCGGTAAGTTGGTTCATCAAGGTAATCGACTCAGCGATCAGCTCCTCAAAACCAATATAATCGTTTTTACGGATCATAGTAGCGCAATTTCTCAAGAAGGAGATGATTTGTTCAGATACCTTACCAAAATCATCTTTCTGTACCGGACTCAACGGGCTGAAATTATTATCGATATGATCTTTCATCGGTTCTGCCAAGCGACGGATACTGAATATGATCTCGCTGGCGAAGTCATTTCCTTGATAATAATAAAGCCCCTTCTCCACGGCGATATCGTGATCCAATTGGGTAACGCCAAGCGTACCGACACGTTTCACTTGCTTCAAGTGAATCTTCTTCTCCTCCACGGCAGTCAAGACCTTGCGCAACTCACGGAGGTTCTCATTCATGAATCCATTTACCGCCTTACCGAATACTTCCGCCGTAAAATCCAGATCGGATTGTAATTCCTCACGGCTATGCTCGCGGAACAGGGCCAAAGCCTCACGGGTATCCGTAGCCTTACGAAGTTTAGACACCGTAGAATTCACCTCCTCCTTCAATGCCTCTTTCCGCAATTTAGCCTTATAAGCGAAGTGGCTACGAACCAACGAATAGATCGCCAAACCAATCATAGCGACCAAAGCTGGAATACCTCCCCAATAAATCAAGAGAGCGACGATGAAACAGATCGTAAAAGCAGCCCCTGCCGTAATGAACCAACCACCTATCACGGACAATACGCCTGTGATGCGATATACGGCGCTCTCACGCCCCCAAGCACGGTCTGCCAACGAAGTACCCATAGCGACCATGAAAGCCACATACGTCGTAGATAAAGGCAATTTCAAGGAGGTTCCCAAAGCGATCAGCAATCCGGACAAAACCACGTTCACCGAGGCACGTACCAAGTCGAAGCTAGCCTTGTCATCCATGATCATCTCGCTTTGGTTGAAACGGCTATCAATCCAGTTCTTAACCGGAGTGGGCACGATACTTAATAGCGTAGCGGATATATTACTGCAATTCCGTACCAATACCCGTGCGACAGGCGATGTACCGAAAGACTCCTCTCCATCCGATTGACGAGACAGATCCAAGGAAGTCTTCACCACGTTCTGAGCCTTTTTGGAGGTAGCCAAGGCGATTACCATCACGATCCCGGAACCCACCAAGAAATACCAAGGTGTCTGGGCCGGTCCCAACAAGGAGGTCATCAAAAATGTATCCGTGGTAGTGGTCCCTCCCTGCGCCATCAAGTCCATATAAGAGGAATAGCCAGCCAAGGGGACTCCGATAAAGTTCACCAAGTCATTCCCGGCAAAAGCCAACGCCAAGGCAAACGTACCCATCAAAATGACCACCTTGAATACATTCACCTTCAACCAATGCAATACCTGCATCAAGATCGTAAAAAATACCATACATCCCAAAACGATCATCCCCGTATTGGCATACACCATATCCTTGAACTCACCCGTCATAAAAGAACTTGTCTTCAATCCCTTTATCAGCATAAAGTAAATGATGGAAGTGGCCGCTAAACCTCCGAACAGACCAATAAAATATTTAGAGCTTTTCTTATAATTAAACGAGAACAAGATCCGGGACAGATACTGCACGATCACACCAAAGAAAAAAGCGATCGCCACAGAAAGAAAGATACCCAGAATCACGGTAAAAGCCTTTTCGGTATTCAGCAGATCCCCCAATTGCAAAGCGCCTGAAGAACTAGCGATCTTTACCAAGGCGATCGCTACCGTTCCACCCACCAACTCAAACACCATGGAAACCGTTGTCGAGGTCGGCATACCTAACGAGTTAAAAATATCCAGTAGCACCACATCCGTAAGCATAACGGCCGCAAGGATACACATGATCTCCGAGAAATAAAAATGCTGGGGTTGATAAATACCATGCCGGGCGATATCCATCATACCATTGGATAACGCCGCTCCGACAAAGACTCCCACAGCAGCGATAGCGATAATAACTTTAAAGGATGCGGCTCTCGCGCCGATAGCTGAATTCAAGAAATTCACGGCATCATTACTAACACCGACCGATAAATCTACGATGGCCAATACAAACAAAAATATGACCAAGAACAAATAAAATGTTTCCATACTGATTGTTATAATTCTTGCGCAAAGTTCTGAAACAATTATTTCGCATCCGTTACATACATATTACAATGATGTTACAACCTGCGGATTAGATTCAAAAACAACCAGATATGAAATTAGGTTGAAATTAACATCAAGTATTTCTCTTTTAAGAGAGAGATCCACTAAGGGTTTTTATATACATTTGCGACTATATATTTAGAAGGGAAATAAGTTAACAAGATTCTAGTTACTTGGAAAAACACTCCAAAGAAATAATGCAATGGGTCTGTGAAATCGCGCTATCCGATTCTCAAACTGCTTTTAAATCGCTTTATTTAGCCTATTTTCAGAGGCTAATGCGGTTTACATCCCTTTATGTGCCTTCCTCTGTAGAAGCTGAGGAAATTGTCTCTGATACATTTCTAAGTCTTTGGAATAATAGAAAGTCATTACCGGAGATCTCTAACTTCGATTCTTATATCTATGGCATAGCCCGCCACAAAGCCATCAGCCTATACCGGACACAGCATATGGAGAAAGTCCAGATCGATGAGAATACGATCGATTTATTCGCACATACCGATACTACGCCCGAGGAAGAACTTATTTCTAAAGAATGCATCGATCATTTAAATGAGGCGATCAATACGCTCCCGGATAAATGCAAGATGGCTTTTAAACTGATCCGTGAAGATAAGATGAAATATAAGGATGCGGCAAATATCCTAGAAATATCAGTAAAGACATTAGAAGCCCACATCGCCACGGCAGTCCGGAAACTACGGGAATCTCTAGCTAAAGAAATAAACGACTAATCTATCTACGTTCCCTCTTTGTAAAGACGTAGCATGCCACATCTCTACAACGGCTGGTGTATATACCAAAAAAAGG
>ULVU01029048.1_pt1 | contig 64474 bp, 52 predicted proteins | sample 1959731 | NCBI WGS metagenome assembly ULVU01 (sample SAMEA4835794, study PRJEB28245) | human gut metagenome | biome: gut microbiome; material: fecal sample | place: Denmark | collected 2008 | reverse complement strand
TTGCATGGTATCAAGAAGGGAAACGAATGTTGCCACCCGCGCTTGGGGTGGTAAACCAGTCACACGAGCAACAGCGGGAGGTGAATGTGCGGGCGTACTCGGGATTGGATTTTACCCGGGGGGTACACGCCCTGAACGTGAAAGCGGCATGGTTGTATTACCGGCAGGAGTATGATAAATGGTATGCCGGAGGATTATTCGATCCCGAAGGAAATAAGAATCAATCGCACACGTGGCAAGGGATTGTTGATTACACGTTTACCCCAAGAGAGAATCTTGTGTTAGGGACAAGCTTGACTTATTCGCATGATTTGATTCGGGTGAGTAGTTATATAGATGTTGATTCTTCGAAGTACACGTTAGGTGACGTAGATTATGATATCCCGGAGGTAGAGCCTCCATTTCGGCATAACCGAGACGTGCTTTCTTGGCAGGTTTCAGCGTTGTGGACTCCGGTGGAGTGGATGATGTTGAACGGGCAGTATATGTTCGAACAGAATGATAGCCGGGGGGTGTCCACGTGGTCGGCGGGGATGGTGTTTAACTTGTGGGAGAAGGAGTTGCAGGTGAAAGGGAATGTGGCCTATAATTATCGTTTTCCGAGTATGAATGACCTCTATTGGAGACCGGGAGGAAACCCGGACGTGAAGCCGGAAGACGGGTATTCGTATGACGCATCGGTGGCTTACCGGAAACAGTTGTACCGAGGGTTGTTTTTGGACGCGGAGGTTTCCGGCTATTTGATGTATATCGACAACTGGATTCTATGGTTGCCGAAGGACGGGAATCAATGGATCTGGACACCCCAGAATCACCGGAACGTGCGTTCGGAGGGGATGGAGTTGTACGGGAAGTTAACTTACGCGATCGGTGATCTGAAGGCTAACGTGTCGGGTAATTACAGTTGGTCGCAATCCCGTACTCGTAAGAAACAGCACGTGGATGACGGGTCGTATATGAAACAGATTCCTTACGTGCCGCGGTTCAAGTGGAATGTGCGGGTTGCTGCCGATTACCGTGGAGTTTTTTTCTCGTGGCAGGTGACGTATATCGGACGGCGTTTTATCACAACTGATCAAGAGTACGCCACGGATCCCTATTCGGTGCATAATGTTTTGGCGGGTTACCGCTACACGTTCCGTAACGGGATGAGCTTGACGCCGCAAGTGCGGGTGGATAACTTGTTGGACACGTATTACGAGTCCACGCAGTATTACCCGATGCCGTTGAGGAATTGCCTCGTGTCGTTGATGTGGGAATTTTAGGAAAATGAATAAATAGTTATTTTATATTATACAATGAAGATTATGAAGAAGTTTTATTTAGTGTTTTTAGTTTTAGGAATGTTTGTGGGATTTCTAAGTTCTTGTGATGATGATGATAAGTACAGACCCGATGCTTTGGAGCTAGAAATTGTGAGTAAGAGTGGAGCGTTTACCGTTGCAAAAGAAGATACCTTGTTTTTGAAGGTGAAACTGAACAATCCGCAAGAAGTGAAATTTAGCTGGACAATGAATGGGCAACAAGTTTCCTCGGATTCAGTTTATATGTTTATTGCTGCAAATATGGGGAACTATAAAATTGATGTAAAGGCCACTGATGGCAAAGAAGAAACAACCGTAAGTGCATCAGTTGAAGTCTATGGAAAATATAAATATGGAACATTTATATTGAATGAAGGACAAGTTTGGAAAGAACATTACGGTACTCTTGCCTTTATTAGTCCCAAAGGAATCGTTACCGATAGTGTCTATTACAAGGAGAACGGGGGATCGCTCGGTGGGGGTACACAAGATTTGTACATTAGAAACAACAAGTTATATATCATATCTCAAAACGGTGGGAATGACGGAGGCTTTTTAACGATAGCGAACGCGGAAACATTGAAAAAGGAAAGTAGTTACGAAGATGAATTGGGAAGTACGTTGTCAATGCCATCTCATATTGCCGTTCTTGATGATAATGATATTTACATTCGCGATAACAATGGCGTATATCGTTTTAATCCATCATCCAAGGTCCTAACCTTTATTGAAGGTTCTGCTAGAGCGAACAAAACGACAATGGCCGTTGCAAACGGTAAAGTTTTTGCGGCACAAAGCAATAAACTTATCGTTATCGAATCGAACAAGTCTTCCATTTCAAAAGAAATACCTGTTAGCGGTGACATTTCTGGTGTTATCCCATCTTCCGATGGTAATATATGGCTTGCTTGTAGTGCCAGTGGAGAAGAGCCAGCAAAGATTATAAAACTTGATGCACAGAGCTATTCCATGCAAGAGAATTCTATTGAAAATGAAACGGCAGCCAAGATATTGAACGGCGGTTGGAATGCAACTCCTTACATTACAGCCAAAGGAGACACATTATACATGGGTGGTGGTAGTAAACCGATGCCCGTTTATCGTCATGTTTTCAGTCAGAAGAAAACGGAGTTCATGGGAGATATGGCTGAGGGACTGGATCATGTTCAAACTTTATATAATTGCATCGCTGTACATCCTATTACTGGAGAGGTTTACGCTAATATTATTTCGAGCTATAGTTTGGATCCTGAAAATAAAATCTGTGTTTTTGATTTTAATAATGATAAATTGGCATTGAAGGCCAATTATAAAGGATATACAGAATGTCCTGCTGGTGTATTTTTTACTTATAATTTTGAATGATAACGTTCATGAAGAAGAGTTTATGTTATATTTTAGCTATTCTGTGTTTTGCTGGAACGTGGAGTTCTTGTAGTGATGATGGAGGGGATGATGGAAAGGAACCGCTTACGGCTCCGGAAGTGTCTGTTCAGAATTTGAGTTTGAAGGATGCTGTTCTTCCCGGAAAAACCGTGAGGTTGAGAGCGAATGTCATTAATACGACAGATGCAGGCTTGCAGTGGTTCGTGGATGGGAAGGAAGTGTCATCTGATACAATTTTCGAGTTTTCATCCATGAAGGAAGGGGCCTTTCGGATCAAGGTGACTGCTTTTAATAGGCTTGGTGCGGCATCTGATAGTTTGGACATTCAGGTGATGGATGGGTTCAAAATATCGGATATTACGAACTGGACGGGGAGTGGCGAGAATCAATCGGTGTTGGCCATACAATGGATTGCCGGAGAGGTGGAAGATTGGTCACATCCTGAAGATCGTGATGTTTTCTTTCGTGCTTGGGGGTATAAATGGGAAAAAGCAAATCCTCCTACGGGATATGATATGATCGTGGATATTGCTAAAAAAGATCCGCGTCTGTTTATTATCGTGGCATCTGATGATAATCTTGGAATGACAATAAGGGGATTCGGTTACGATATTGATGGTGATGGAATTGAGATTCAAAGTGAAGATCTTGAATATGGGGATAAAACGTTGAAAGGAATACATTTGACGGAGGCAGATTTCAAGGATGGTGTTTATGAACAGAAAGAGGCTGATGTCAATATGGATGGTTTTAACGTAATTTCAGGAGGGGATTACTGGATTGGTGGATGGTATGTCGTTTATCCTTCTTATTGGCTGGGAAGTGGAGTGGCTGTATTAGAATCGAAAGAATATGAATATTCTGGTCTTTATGCAGGTAATCGCTTGCTGGAAAATGAGGAATGGCATACTTGGACATTCTCCCCGATCAATAATGCAGAGAAAAATATTTTACCAATACCTCGTTTGTTAAAGGCAGCGCCAAACAATTAGTATAAAGGTATTTTGTTGATACAAATAAATGGGAGAAACAATTTTTCGTTTCCCCCATTTTATATTAGACAAATAACTATTTCTCGTATTCTTTTCTATCCTCAAAGGATTTTGGCGTGATCTTGTTGATATTGGAGGCTCCCGATGAGTGTAGGGATAGGATGATCGGATCACCGGAGTACGTGACTTTTGAAGCTCCGGAGGTGTGTAGACTGATTTTTTCTTTGACTTGAAAATGAGCTTTTGCAGCTCCCGATACTTCTGCTTTCAGTTCGTTTATCGGAAAGTCTTCCAGATTCGCTTTTGAGGCTCCTGATACTTCCATCTTGCAATGTACGGTATTACCTTTAAGGGAGAGGTTTGAGGCTCCGCTAATGTCGAAGGTTGATTCGGGACTGGTCATTTGTCCTTTGAGGTTTGAGGCTCCACTGAGTTCTATGTCAAGTTTTTCTTTTGCTAGGAAGTCTCCCCCCACAAGCATTTTACTGGCTCCGGAGAGGTCCACCTGTAACTTGGTTGTCGTGAAATCCCCGATGGTTTCCAATTTACAAACTCCGGTTAACTCCACGTTGTCAAGGCTGGTAAAGGTAATCTCTGCCGTGAAACGATCGTCGTCATTGTTTCTTTTATTTTTGGTGGTGATTTTCCCTTCGATGTAGATATGTAATTTTCCCGCGGGATCCAGTTTCAGGACGAGTTGTTTTTCAAGTCGGGCCGGAATGTTTACGGAGACTCCGGTCGTGGTACCTTGTTTAGCCGTTATACTGAAGATTCCGTGAGCCTCGATTCCGGTAATCTTTTGTCCTTGGAAGCGGGAAATGTTGATTTGTTCTTGTGCGAATGCTCCGGTTATTGTGAGGCAGAGCATGAAAATGACAAACGATATTTTTTTCATAATGATCTGTTTTATGATGGGACGCTTAAAGGTAACGAAAAGTTACAGGACTCGGTAGGAAAGGAGGGAATTTTATTATATCATCAATGTTTCCAGCAAGGTGTTTAGGTTGGACGTGAAGATTTTTACCGACATGGCGAGCAGGATGATCCCGAAGAATTTCCGTAAAATGTAGACACCGCCTTTTCCCAATACTCGTTCCACGAGATAGACGTTACGTAGGACGATATATACGACAAGCATATTGAGTATAATGGCAATAATAATGCTGAACACGCTACATTCTGCTTTGAGAGTTAAAGTCGTGGCTAATGCTCCGGCTCCAGCAATCAGTGGGAATATGACAGGGACAATTGTTGCTGATCCTTCCGGGCCATCATTCTGGAAAATTTCTATGTTGAATGTCATTTCGACTGCTAGCACGAAAAGGACGAGCGCTCCTGCAAGGGCAAATGAGGAGATGTCGATGTTGAATAGTTTCAAGAGTCCATCTCCGGCAAACAGGAACGTGATGAATATCGCAAGAGATATTCCTGCGGCTTTTCCTGCATTGACTTTTTTACCTGCACTGTTGAGCCCGATAATAATAGGGGTTGATCCCGTGATGTCGATCACGGCAAAAAGTACCATAAAAGCGGTGAATATTTCTTTTATATTGATGCTAAAGTCCATGTTTCTATTTTCTGCTTGCAAAGATAAAGATAAAAACTGAAATTAGGAGAAAGGAAGAGGTTTTGAAAAAAGTCGTATATTTGTGATGCCCGGGTGCAAAATTTTATTTGGTGTCAATGGATGATTTGAATAGTATATTTATCCGTCAAATAAACGAAAAACAGGAAAAGTATGGGATATCTCTTCTCGTAGATCCGATCCGGTGTTAGGAGAGTTGTTATTGAAAGAGTTGTCTGGAAATTAGTGTTAGATAATAAATATACCCTAACGATTTAAATCGCTAGGGTATATTTACTTATTATGAAGGGCGTTATTTCCCTCTAATAGCCGTGATTCCCGGCAACTCTTTCCCCTCGATGTATTCGAGCAGGGCTCCGCCTCCGGTGGATACGTAGCTAACCTTGTCGGCCAAGTTGAATTGGTTGATGGCGGCAACAGAGTCACCACCCCCGATTAAGGAGAAGGCGCCGTTTGCTGTGGCTTTCACAATAGCATCAGCGATGGCTTTGGTTCCCACGGCAAATTTAGGCATTTCGAATACTCCCACGGGGCCATTCCAAAGGATTGTTTTGGATTGCTCGATGACCTTGGTGAAGGAAGCAATACTTTCCGGGCCTACATCTAATCCTTCCCATCCATCGGGAATTTCCATGGAAGGAACGATCTGGGTGTTGGCGTTATTGTCGAAAGCGTCGGCAGCGACAGTGTCGGTTGCCAATACAAGATTTACACCTTTTTCTTTGGCTAGTTTCATGATTTCAAGAGCAAGGTCGAGTTTATCTTCCTCGCAGATGGAATTGCCGACATGACCGCCCAGTGCTTTTTTGAACGTATAAGTCATTCCACCACCTAGGATGAGGTTATCCACCTTATCCATGAGGTTCATGATAATATCGATTTTGGATGAAACTTTGGAGCCTCCCATGATGGCCGTGAACGGGCGGGTGGGGTTGTGCATTACTTTATCCACGCTTTCCAATTCTCCTTGCATGACGTAGCCGAATAGTTTGTCGTTCGGGAAGAATTTAGCTATGACTGCGGTGGATGCGTGAGCCCGGTGGGCTGTCCCGAAAGCATCGTTGATCCAAACGTCGGCTAAAGAAGCCAGTTTTTGAGCGAAATTCTCGTCTCCTTTTTCTTCTTCTTTGTAAAATCGAAGGTTTTCCAACAGGAGAACTTCTCCCGGTTTCAGGTCTGCTGCAGCTTTTACTGCGCTTTCCCCGATGCAGTCATCGGCGAACTTCACGGGTACACCTAGCAGTTCTTCCAAGTGTTTCTGGATATGTTTTAATGAAAATTTGTCTTCCGGTCCGTTTTTCGGGCGTCCGAGATGAGACATCAATATTACGGAACCTCCTCCCGCCAACACTTTCTTGATCGTGGGAACGGCTGCCCGCATACGGGTGTCGTCCGTGATCTCGAACTTTTCATTTAAAGGTACGTTGAAGTCTACGCGGATAAGCGCCTTCTTGTTTTTAAAGTTGTAATTATCAATTGTCTGCATAGCAATTGTTATTTTAATGAGTAAATTACTTAATCAAAAGATAAAGGTAAGGATAAAATTATTTAAACCAAAAAATATGCAGGAAGGAATTTAGTGGATGTACAGGATGAAAAAATGTGGGTGAAAATTTGTATCACTCACGGAAAATTTGGATTTTTACCTTCAATAAAAATGTGCATGGTAGTGAATAGATATTAGCTTGGTGAGAGAAGACAAAATTAGCAAGAATGAGACAAGTTGGAATCATAATGTGCTTGGGGATAACAATTTTGTTTTTGTTGTCTTCTTGTCGGAAAAATGAGAAAGCGAAAACAGCAGAATTGTGCAGGGAGTTGGAGAACTCTGTGATGTTGTCGCCTGCGTTTGATTCTTTGGTAAAGGTGTCCGCAGAGTTACCTAATTTTTTTCGTTCGAAAGTATTGTTGGCAGCGGGAAGCTGTTATTCCACTAGGGTGGAGCAGATGCAACAGGCTCGGATTTACTTACGGGAGGCCTACCGGATTGCTCCGCGGGACGTGAAGAATCTGGTGGCGCTGGAATTAACCCGGCTTTACGGTTCTTTGATTTTGCGGGATAGCTGTGCGGAAGAGGCCATTCGTTTTATCAGCCGGGTACCTTCTAAGGTGGTGTTTACCCGGGAGGAGGAGGCTAAATTCTATTACTTGGGAGCTTGTTTTTTTAAATCGATCGATATAGACCGGGCTTTTAGAGCCGTGGATCAGGCATTGTCGTTGTATCGGGGACTTTCGGATACGGAGGGGGAGATCGAGGCTTATCGCTTGAAAGCAACTTTATACGGGGTTTTGCAGGAATATGAAGAACAATATGCTTGTTACGAGGAGGCCTATCGCCTTTTACGACGCTCAAGATTCCGGGGTAAGGTAAAGCCTTTTTACGAGCAGATGGCGGCAAGCCTAAAAAAGCTGGGAAGGCATGAGGAGGCATTACTCTGGTATGAAGAGGTTTTAAAGGAGTTGCCGGATTCAAGCGGGTTTGGACGTTATGGGATACAGGTGGCCGAGGCTTATTCCGGGTTGGGGTATCACGAAAAGGCTCGGGAGATATTGCGGGTTGGACTGGCGAATGAGAAACGAGGTGGGATGCGTAACGTGTTGCTTGCTCGTGTAGCCGAATCTTTTATCCATGAGGGACTTCGGGACTCGGCTTTGATGGCGTTAAAAAGTGCGATTGACTCCTACGAGATATATGCTCGTGAAAATCAATTGAAGGTTCCCGGTGTGATGTTCATGAATTATTTAAGGTATGGGCGTTGTTTGTGGGAGATGGGGGAAAAGGATAAGGCTGTCGCGTATCTGGAAAGTATTAGTTATAAAAAAGCAGAATCCCCGGAGAGTCAATTGGCTCAGGCTCGGGTGTTGGAATTGCTGAGCGAATATCACGAGGATATGGAGAATCGGCAGGCGTTTTGTGACGTCTTGCATCGACGGGATTCGGTTTTGGAGTTGTACGATTCCTTTTATGATAACGGGCGTTATCGTCAAGTGTTGAAAAAATACAAGAATCAAAAATTCTTGCGGGAGATCGAAGAGATGAACCGGAAACAGGAGTCTGCCAACTGGTGGTTGGTGCTGGCATTGCTTGTGACCGTGGGATTGATCGTTTCGGCCTTGATATATACATGGGTTTCGTGGAGAAAAGAAAGAGAATATAAAAAATAGTATTTATGGATAAGCACGAAATGTTCATGCGGAAAGCGTTGGAAGAAGCCCGCTTGGCTGAAGAAGAAGGGGAAATCCCGGTTGGGGCAGTAGTCGTTTGTAAAGGTCGGGTAATCGCCCGGGCCCATAATCAAACCGAGCGTTTGAATGATGTGACGGCACACGCGGAGATGCTTGCCATCACGTCCGCGACTTCTTTATTGGGAGGAAAATATTTAAATGATTGTACCCTGTATGTCACGTTAGAACCGTGCGTCATGTGTGGCGGTGCGCTTGCTTGGGCTCAATTGGGAGAACTGGTGTACGGAGCTGTCGATCCGCATCGGGGGTATGCCCGGCTTTCCCCGTCCGTGTTACACCCGAAGACAAACGTGGTTACCGGAGTTTTAGAGGATGAATGTGGAGAATTGGTAAAAAATTTCTTTGCCAGAAAAAGATAATTAATTTATTCTCCATTTTCCATTTTCCGTTTTCAATTGTTTTGTTGTACATTTACGAATTGAATAGATTGTTATTAATAAAATAGTACATGGGTAATTTTGATATAAGGACCGGGAATGTGCCAGATAGTGAGAAAGAACTGGAGAAGGCTTTGCGTCCGTTGAGTTTTAGTGATTTCCGGGGGCAAAAGAAGATCGTGGATAATCTGGAAGTCTTCGTGGAGGCGGCGAAGATGCGGGGTGAATCTCTGGATCACGTTTTGTTGCACGGCCCTCCCGGATTGGGAAAGACAACTTTGTCGGCTATTATTGCTAACGAGTTGGGAGTCGGGATTAAGATTACTTCGGGTCCGGTGTTGGATAAACCGGGTGATTTAGCGGGGTTGTTAACTAATCTGGAGCCGAATGATGTGTTGTTTATTGACGAGATTCACCGGTTAAGCCCGATCGTAGAAGAGTATCTTTACTCGGCGATGGAGGATTTCAAGATTGATATTATGATAGATAAAGGGCCGGCTGCCCGATCCGTGCAGATCCAATTGAGTCCTTTCACGCTGATCGGGGCAACCACGCGTAGCGGCTTACTGACAGCCCCGTTGAGGGCGCGTTTCGGTATCAATAGCCATTTGGAGTATTATGATCTCGACGTGCTGACGGGGATCGTGGAGCGCTCGGCAGCTATTTTAAGAACAAAGATTACGAGTCAGGCCTCGAAAGAGATCGCATCCAGAAGTCGCGGGACTCCTCGTATCGCTAATGCCTTGTTGCGTCGGGTACGGGATTTTGCCATGGTGAAGGGAAACGGGGTGGTTGATCTTGAGATCACGACCTTCGCGCTGGAGGCTTTGAATATTGATAAGTTCGGACTGGATGATATGGATAATAAAATTCTGTTGACGATTATTGATAAGTTCAAAGGGGGGCCTGTCGGTTTGACCACGATTGCAACCGCGGTCAGCGAGGACCCGGGAACCTTGGAAGAGGTTTACGAGCCGTTCTTGATTAAGGAAGGTTTTCTGAAAAGAACTCCCCGGGGACGTGAAGTGACGGATTTGGCCTACAAGCATCTGCGGAAGAATCGACGAACGGATGACTGGCAAGCCACGTTATTCTAGCTAATTCCGGAGGGTTGGGAAAGCGGGAAGTGTTGGATAAAATAATAAATTCAAAAGTTTTATTAACGTTAAAAGTGGGTGAAAGCGGAGTTTTGACTTGTTTAATTTGCGGATTGGATAAAATTTTGAAGAGGATCAACGAGTTATATTTTTGTTAAATAGTATTAAGCCTGTCAATTGTTAAAATGGATTTGTTAAATTTGCGTGTATGAGAAAGCAACAGATAATCATATTAGGAATTGTGTTTGGTATATCCTTGCTGGGATTGATTATTCTCCAGACCAGTTATTTCCAAACGGCTTACGAGGTGAAGAAGGAGCAATTCTTCTACTCGGCTAACCGGGCCATGGATGATATGGTTGATTATATCCGCAAGCAGGAAGAGGCGGGAAGGCTTTCTGAGAACAGGAATCTGTCTGAGGCCAGAAGTCGGGGAGTGGAGATTGATGCCCCGATTTATATTGACCCGAAACGTCCGATTGCCGTGAAAAATGACCCGTCAGCAGTTGCCAATTCTATGCTTAATTTGATTGATGATGATTCGGAGGTGAAGGATGTCAGTGAATTCGTGGGAAGTAAGTTCAAGGAAGATAATTTGGCCACTTCTATCTCCAAGTTGCAGCAAGCCATGAAGGAACGAACCGGAGAAAATTACAGGTTTGTACCGGAAGGGAAAGAGGATAAACACGTGATCGAGGGGCGGGTGGATTTGAATAATCTATACGGTTTTATCGGTAACACGCTGACAGATGCGGGAATTCGTTCCCGTTTCGAATTCGGTATCAAGGAAAATGGTAAATTTATTCTGACATCCAAGAATTTTTTAAGTCATGTCTCCGATGATGTGACGCTTAGCCGGAAGATATTCCCGGGTGAAAGCTCGTCGGCTATCCTGTATCTGAAGTTCCCGGATGCATCGTCCGATACGGCAGGTTCCGTGTGGATGGTTCTGCCCGGGGTGCTGATCACGATTGCTATCGTGTTTTGTGCCGTGTTCTGTTTGATCGTTATCGTCCGGCAAAAAAAGTTGTCGGTGATCAAGAATGACTTTATTAATAATATGACGCACGAGTTCAAAACCCCGATTGCGACAATTTCTTTGGCATCGCAGATGTTGAAAGACGGGGCGGTGACGAATACCCCGGAGACCATTGACCGGGTGGCCACGATTATCCGGGATGAGAGTAAACGTTTAACTTTTCAGGTGGAGCGGGTGTTGCAAACGGCTTTGTTCACGGAGACTCGGATGAAATTAAAGCTAAAGAATATAAATATTAATCAGTTGATTGAAGATTTATTACCTAAATTTAGCTTACGTGTGGAGGATAAAGGAGGTAAGTTCTCTGCTTATCTTGAGGCGGATCAAGATGAAGTGCTTGCGGATGAGGTGCATGTGACAAACGTGATTTCCAATCTCGTGGATAATGCGATAAAATATTGTGTAAAACCACCAGAAATTACCATTTATACTCGTAATAAAGATAAAGAAATTATAATAAGTGTCATTGATAATGGCATAGGAATTGCTAAGAAAGATCAGAAGTTGATCTTCGAAAGATTCTATCGTGTGTCCACGGGGAATTTGCATGACGTGAAGGGATTCGGCTTGGGACTATCATATGTGAAGAAAATCGTTGAGGCTCATGGTGGAAGGATTGACGTGGAAAGCTCCCTTGAAAAAGGTAGCTGTTTTGACATCATTTTACCTTTAACCGTAAAAAAGCAAAAAATAAAGAGAACCTTATTTTTCTAAATTCGTATATTTTTACAGAGAATTAAAAAATGAGAATTATTTAAAACAACATAGCTATGGATGAGAAAATTAAAATTTTATTGGCAGAGGATGATACCAACTTGGGTATGCTTCTTAAAGAATATTTGAGAGCTAAAGGTTTTGACACCGTTTTGTGTGAGGATGGAGAGATTGCATACGAAAGGTTTTTGAACGAACCGTTTGATATTTGCATTTTCGACGTGATGATGCCTAAAAAAGATGGTTTTACGCTTGCAAAAGAAGTTAGACAGATCAATAGCGAAATTCCGATTATTTTCTTGACGGCTAAGTCGATGAAAGAAGATGTGTTGGAAGGATTCAAGTTAGGAGCCGATGATTATATGAGCAAACCTTTCAGTATGGAAGAGTTGTTGCTGCGTATCGAGGCTGTCTTGAGAAGATCAACCGGGTTGAAACCGGAAGACGAACAAGAGATCTTCAAGATTGGTAAGTTAACATTCAATTCTAAGAAGCAGACCTTGTTTGACGGGGAAGAAGAACAAAAATTGACCACGAAAGAGTCTGAGTTACTTCGTCTGTTGTGCTTGAATGTAAACAAGGTATTGGAGAGAAACTACGCTTTGAAGAATATCTGGGCTGATGACAATTACTTTAATGCCAGAAGTATGGATGTTTATATCACGAAGTTACGTAAACATTTGAAGAAAGATCCGTCAGTGGAGATTATCAATGTTCACGGAAAAGGGTATAAATTGATTCTTTGATGATAAAAAGGGGATTCGGAAGAGTCCCTTTTTTGTTAGAAGTTGACAGGTTTCAAGTTGCAAGTTAAAAAGTTTCTATGTAAACTTGCAAACGATAACAAGTCAACTTTTGTTTTATAGTTAAGGACAATAATTTTAAAGAGATGAAAATAGCGATAGCATGTGACCACGCCGGTTACGAATACAAGGAACGGTTGGTAAAATACCTTCGGGAAAAAGGTCATGAAGTAAAGGATTTCGGTGCTTATTCAGCCGAGAGTATGGATTATCCGGATTCGGCTCATCCGATGGCTGCGGCCGTGGAGACTGGCGAGTATGAAAGAGGAATTGCCATTTGCGGAAGTGGTAACGGCATTTCTATGACTGCCAATAAGCATCAGGGTATTCGCTGTGCTTTGTGTTGGAACATGGAGCTTGCTGCTTTGGCTCGTCAGCATAATAATGCGAATGTGGTTGGATTACCTGCTCGTTTCATCGCTTACGAAGAAGCTCAAAATGTTGTAGACGTTTTCTTGTCAACGGATTTTGAAGGAGGTCGCCACCAGAGAAGGGTGGAGAAGATTCCGGTGAAATAATTTACAATTTTAGATTTACGATTTATGATTACAAAAGCTAGAATCATAAATCGTAAATCTAAAATCGTAAATCGTCAGATTCGGCACATATCCACCGGCATTTCTTTCTGTGCGTCCGTCACGGCCAAGGTGGTCATGTAAACAATATCTCTCACGCTACATCCCATTTGTAAAATATGTACGGGTTTATTCAAACCGAGTAGAACGGGACCGATGATTTCGTTGTTTCCTAGTTCTTGTAACACGCCCAAGGCTATACTTCCGGAACTAAGATTCGGGAAGATAATCGTGTTCACGTCCTTGTCTGCCAGTGGGGAGAACGGGAAACGTGCTTGTCGCAATTCGGTATTGAACGCAATGGATGCGGACATTTCGCCGTCAACTAGGATTTCGGGGTATTTACGATGGAGTGTGTCAACGGCCTCTTGTATCTGTGCCGGACTACCCAAGCGGTATTCCCCGAAATTGGAGTATGAGGTAAGGGCGACAACCGGTTCCACGTTGAATTGTTTTACAGCCTCGTAGGTCAGGACGGTCACGCATTCCAGCGTGTCGGCTGACGGATGACTGTTGACTGTCGTGTCGGCTAGGAAATAAGTACCTTTTTTATTGGTCACGATGTGCATACCCACGGCATATTTACAACAAGCTCTTAGGCCGATGATGTCTTTGGCAGCCCGGAGTACATCGTGGTAATTAGAGTGAATCCCGGAAATGAAACCGTCTGCCTCTCCGGATTCAACCATCATTAAACCGATGAAATTCGGGTTCTTCATCAATTCTTTGGCTTGTTCCAGAATAACCCCTTTTCTTTGTCTTTTCCCGTAATAAGACTGGGTGTATTGATCTATTTTGTCGATCTCTTTTGCCGGGTCGAAAATGGTTAGTTCGGGTAACTCTAATTTATATTGTTTTTGGAGAGCCTCGATCTCGGTTTTGTTGCCGATGAGTATGGGATGAGCGATCTTTTCGGAAAGAATCTCCTGTACGGCCATCAGAGTTTTGATGTCAGCTCCTTCCGCAAACACGATTCGTTTGGGGTTGGTTTTGGCTTTACGGGTCATTCGGCGCATGAGTCGTTCGTCTTGGCCCATACGTTTTTCCAGTTGATCCCGGTAGGCATCCCAGTCCTCGATTCCCGTGCGGGCAACTCCCGATTCGATGGCGGCTTTTGCCACGGCGGGGGCGATACGACTGATTAAACGGGTGTCCAAGGGTTTGGGAATGATGTAATTCCTGCCGAAAGCGATAGATGGGTCATTGTATGCCATTTTCACGTTTTCGGGAACGGGTTCTTTCGTCAATTCAGCCAGCGCGTAAGTGGCGGCAAGCTTCATCTCCTCGTTTATGCTCCGGGCTTGCACATCCAAGGCTCCCCGGAAGATATACGGGAATCCGAGTACATTGTTGATCTGGTTTGGGTAGTCCGAACGTCCCGTGGCGAAAATGATGTCCGGTCGGCTGTGAATGGCTTTTTCATAGCTGATTTCCGGGTTCGGGTTGGCGAGGGCAAATACGATCGGGTCTTTTGCCATGCTTTGAATCATCTCTTCGCTCAATATATCAGCGACAGAGAGACCTAAAAACATATCGGCCCCAACGAGAGCTTCGGTTAGTGTACGGGCAGAGGTCTTAACGGCAAATTCTTCTTTCTCCGCGTTGAGGCCGGCTCTTCCCGTGTAGATAACTCCTTTGCTGTCGCACATGATCATGTTCTCTTTCTTCACTCCCAATGCTTTATAAAGGCGGGCGCAGGAAATGGCTGCGGCTCCGGCTCCGTTGACTACGACACGAATAGTATCAATTTTTTTCCCGTTGAGTTCGAGGGCATTTAGTAACCCGGCAGCCGAAATAATGGCTGTCCCGTGTTGGTCATCGTGCATCACGGGAATATCCAGTTCTTCTTTGAGCCGGCGTTCGATTTCGAAACATTCGGGTGCTTTAATATCTTCCAGATTTATTCCCCCGAAAGTCGGGGAGATCATTTTAACCGTTTCGATGAATTTATCCACGTCTTTCGTGTCGAGTTCGATGTCAAACACGTCGATGTCTGCGAATATTTTAAACAATAATCCTTTCCCTTCCATGACGGGTTTGCCGGACAAGGCACCAATATCTCCTAGTCCGAGTACGGCTGTCCCGTTTGAAATCACGGCTACCAAGTTGCTCTTGGCTGTATATTTGTAGGCATCAATTTGATTCTTCTGGATTTCCAAGCAGGGTTCCGCTACCCCTGGGGAATAGGCCAGTGAAAGATCATATTGTGTACTATGTGGTTTTGTCGGAACGACTTCAATCTTTCCGGGACGTCCCATTGCATGGTAATGCAGGGCCTGTTTTTTATCCATGTTGTTCATATTTTTAATCATTTTAAGCGTGTGTAAAGCTATTTGGACTTGATTTAAATAACAAGGTGTGATACGTTAATAAAAAGTTAAAGTCAGGACATTAACTCGGGTTAAAAGAATTTATAATTAATTTAGCAAATTGTAACATTGGTGCGTTAGATCATGGGAAAATTTGGAGGCATAATATTGATCTTGATATTATTGATGTGGTGTTGTAATACCCGGAAAACGGTTGTGGAGTTTAATCTTATCGGGTCTTCGGGGATACAGCCGGAGCTGGTGGTTAACGGGGAGGAACGGGAAATTGAAGTGGATGACTCCGGCTATGCCAAATTGATGCTGACGGAGGGCGAACATGGATATGCAACGTTAAAATATGGAAAGGATCGTCTTCCTTTGTTTATTGAAGACGGAACGACATTACGAATATATATTTACGGGGATCATGCTAAAGGGAATATCCGTTTTGAAGGAGACGGCTCTCCTAAGAATAGTTATTTGAATAGTCAGGTCATGAAGAATCTGTCTTTTGATTATGAACTGAATGCCCCGGAGTTTTTAGACCAGTTGAAGGATTTGATTCAAGAGCAGTTTCATTATCTGGATACCATGGGTTTCGATGCCGCTTTTGCCGAGATGGAACGGAACCGGATCAAGTTTTCCACTTATAAAGCGTTGGAAAATTATCCCTTGTATCATGCTTGGAGTACAGGAAACATGGATTATCAGCCGGATACCGCTTATCTTTCCTGTATCAAAAAATTGATCAAAGAAGATGAGAAGTTGTTGGTTCTGAAGGAGTACCAAGAAGGAATGGCCTCCTTGGTTTCGTTGATCAGTACGTACCACATGAAGGAGCTGGATGCCTACAAGCAAGTGATGGCGCAGTTTGATTATGTGATTCACCATTTGACTAACGAGACGCTGGTGGAGTTCCTGATCGATCATTACGCTTATGCTTATTTGCTTGGTGTGGGAATTGACGAGCATATTGATGATGTCTTGCGGGTGTATGATTTTTACGTGAAGGACCCGGCATTGCGGAAACGGTTTCAAGAGATTTATGATCGTTGTGCGAAAATTGTCCCCGGTAGTCCTGCTTTTGATTTTATGTTTACGGATATTGCCGGGCAAGCTGTTGAATTGGAAGATTTCAGGGGAAAATACCTGTTCATCAACGTGTGGACTACTTGGGGCGTTCCTTGTCGCTATGAAAATCTGGCTTGGGAGAAACTGGAGAAAGAGTTTGAAGATGAAAATATCGTGTTCGTGGCTGTTTCTTGTGATAATGACCGTGCTGTCTGGGAAAAGCGGGTGCGGGAGAATCCCAAGGGAGAAGTACAATTATATATGGGGAGTGATCGTTCTTTCATGGATTTTTACATGATTCGCGGGATCCCTCGTTTTATTTTGATCGCTCCGGATGGACGTATTATCAATTCGGATATGTCACGACCTTCTGATCCCGAAACAGCGAAAACGTTGCGGGCTTATCTGAAAGAAAAATAGTTTTTTATTTAAACCACTGGGTTACGTCTTCATTTTTCAGAATGTGGATGATTGTCTTGCCGTCAGCCGTGTAATTGGGATGCTGACAAGCGAATAAGTTGTCGAACAGATCGCTCATTTCCTGTTTGTCCAGTGGGGTATTGTAATCCAGCGATGCCGCCTTTGCGAGTGATAGGGCTATGCGCTCCCTCATTTTATCCCGAATTGAACCTTCCGTGTTCTTGTAATGTTCAATTAGGCTGATAAGCACTTCTTTTCCGCGAGAAGTCGACAAGTCGGACGGGGTGGCGTAGATGGCGTAGCAATTCTTTCCGAATTCTCCGAGTTCAAAACCTAATATGGCCAGATCGTCCATGATTTCTTTTACGAGTAGAAAATCTTCAGCCGAGAGTTCTAGAGTTTCGGGGAACAGGCTTTTTTGTCCGCAGATTTGTTGGTGTGACAAGGTTTCCAGATAACGTTCGTATAGCACCCGTTCGTGCGCCCGTTTCTGATCAATGAACATCAACCCGGAATGAACGGGCGTGACAATGAATCTGCCTTTCATTTGCACGAAAGAGATGATTCCTTCGTGGTCCTCCTGTTTCTCTGCCATTTCGGGGATTTCAGTTTGTACTTCTTCGGTTTTATCTTCCAATCCGGCGAAGAGTGCATCCCAGTTTGCGGGAACTTGTTCCTTGTGCCGGGGTTCGAAGTTCTGGCGTGAACTATTACCGCCTGACTGTTCGAAGTTTGAATCTTCTTTCGAGATCGAGGTGGAATAGTTGAACGGGTTGTAATGGGGGTTATAACTGACCTTGGGAACCTTCGGGAGAATCGGTGAGTCGGGAACCGTGAAGTCAACCTTGTCTTCCGTATCAAAGTCGATTGTCGGGGTTACATTGAATTTGCCCAAGGCCTCTTTTATGCTGGCCAGTATAATTTGGAATATAGCACTCTCGTCTTGAAATTTGATCTCCGTCTTTGTCGGGTGGATGTTCACATCTATGATGGAAGGGTCCACCGTGAAATAAAGGAAATACGAGGGGATCATGTCCCCGCTAATCAAGCCGGCATAGGCTTCCGTGATTGCTTTATGGAAAAAGTTATGTTTCATGAACCGGTTGTTCACGAAAAAATACTGTTCCCCGTAAGTTTTCCGGGCGTGCTGGGGGATGCATACGAAACCATTGATGGTAACGATTCCCGTTTCGCAATTAACCGGGAGTAGTTTTGTATTAATCGTTTTCCCGAAGGCATTAACGATACGCTGACGCAAGCCGGATGCTGGCAGGTTGTATATTTCGTTCCCGTTGTTGACGAGCGTGAATGCGATATCCGGGGCGGTGAGGGCCACTCGTAAGAATTCCGTGGTAATGTTACGGAGTTCCGTGGTGTCCGATTTCAGAAATTTTCGTCGGGCGGGAATCGTGTAGAACAGGTTTTTAACCAGCATATTTGTTCCCCGGGAACAATTGATATTTTCCTGATTTTTTAATTCAGAATCGGCCACGAAGAGGTAGGTACCCAGTTCATCCTCTTCCCGTTTGGTGCGTAATTCCACCTCTGCTACGGATGCAATTGATGCAAGGGCCTCTCCGCGGAATCCCATCGTGCGGATATTGAACAAGTCCTGTGCGCAGGATATTTTGGATGTAGCATGACGTTCAAAAGCCATGCGGGAATCTCTTGGGGACATTCCTTTCCCGTCGTCAATGACTTGGATGAATCCTTTGCCCGCGTTCTTTAGGATAACTTGTACTTTTGTTGCCCCGGCATCAAGGGCATTTTCCATTAATTCCTTCACCACGGAGGCCGGACGTTGTACGACCTCTCCTGCCGCAATTTGGTTCGCTACCGAGTCGGGTAATAATTGAATCACGTCTGCCATACCGGAATCCTTAGAATAATTTCATGATGAGGTCGATCTTGTACGTTGCCAAATAGAAGATCCCGATCAGTATAATGATAAGAATCATGAAGATACGGGTCGAGTAACCAAGACCTCCTCCGAGACGCTCATTTTTACGTTTGGCGTATTCTTTTTGAAGACTGGCCTTGACATCGGGAATATATTCATCCCCATCTTCCGCTAATCCCAGTTCTGCACGAATACGTTTTTCCCGTTCTTTTCTGGCCTCTGCTTCCGGGTCCCAGTAGCGGGGTTTTAAGTTGAAACGACGGTGTTCCGGTTGTTTAAATAGTCCCATGATTTTTATTCCTTAGCACGTTAAATCTTTAATTGTTCGTTTTCGTTTTCTTCGATGTCTTGCCAAAACTACGGGCAATCCATTTCGGTACGATAAATGCCCCGATGAACAGGTAAGGGTAGTAGCTGATGAGCCTCCATAAAATGGCCATCGCTATGGCAACCCCGGCGCTCGGAAGAAATTCTCCGAGGTACTTGGAGAAGACAAATTCCGCAAAACCGCTACCACCTGGTGTCGGGCTTACCAGCATCATGATCCACATGACGAGTTGTCGTGCAAAGATAAGAAAATGTTGCGCCCAATCATAACGTCCGAACCAAAAAGCCACGAGGATGGCGTTCACCACCCAGTAACGTGCTGTCCACGAGAAAAAAGTGGCTCCAAATGTTTTTAGCCAAAAGGAGAATGGCATACGTCTTAATTCGTGGGAATTCCGGATAATATCGGTTCCGGCCTCGTTGGCATCGTGACGCCATTTGCGGAGAATACGCCACCGGAATAATTTCATGATCAGCCATTTCAAGCCCCGAGGATTCTTGAATAACCCGTAGCTTAACACGAGAAGGTAGGCAAGTTTCACGCTATATCCGATAACGGCCACGAGAATTAACCCGTCGGCTACTGCTTTCGTGGTATCCGGCATTTCCCACAGTGCCTGATGGTTGACGAATAGCAGTATGAGTGGAAACATGATGATGAAGTACAATTCGTCAAGAAAGGAGGTTGCCATGACCATGGCGGAACTTTTCCCGACCCCGATACCTTCTTTATGCACGAAAAGGATTGCCAAGCTGGTTCCCCCGATGGCGGAAGGGGTTACTGCCGAGGTGAATTCCCAGAGAAATATGATTCGGATGGATTGTATCCAGTTTAGTTTCCCGCCGGATAGTATTTTGATCCGAATGATATACCCGAAATCCCGGATGGCCATGCACAGGACGGCAACGAATAACCAGAACACGGTGTTCCATGTAAAGGTGATCATGTCAAATGCTTTGGGATCGAATTCTTTATATAACATGTAAGAGACCACGGCCAACCCGATAATGATGGGATATATGATTTTATACGGGCTGATTTTTTTTGTCAGTTTCTGGTTCTCTTCTTGGCGCTCCTGTTCCATAAACTTCGGTTTTTATTTGTGGCTAATTTACGAAAAAAAGGACAACGAGTTTAATACGTTGTCCTTTTTTTCAGGAAAGAGTGGTTAATTAGGCTACGATGATTTTTTCACTACGGGAGAGATTTTCGTGGTATCGTTTACTTACAGTCCGGTGAATGAGGTACATGTAAGGTAGTCCCAAGTTGGTTTCGAGAAGAGAGTTAACCACGATGGTCATGAAACTCGGGTTACGGATTCCTGTGATCAGTAGTACGAATTCCCATGCGAATTGTACTAGAATCCCGATGGCAAGAATCCACGGGATGTTAATCTTTCGGGTTTCATCTGTCGTTCTGATATTGTGAATACAAAGAATGGCATATCCCACGAAGAGGATGAGGGCCATGATGCCATGGTAGGCTCCCGTACCCCTTGAAATGGTGATCGGGGCGAAATTACCCCCGAAACTTTGGCTTAGTAACGAGGTGGTAAACCAAGAGGCGATAATCAAGATGGACCATTCCAATGCTCGTTTGTCCCGGTCGAGCCAGAGCCATATCCATACGAAATTCGTGAAACCGTAACTCATGCTTAACCACAGGAGAAAACAGAACGGATCGGCTCCTTCCACACTTCTCGTGCCTAAATACAGGTAAAAATAACCATAGTCAACAATGAAATACAGGATTCCGGCCAGTAATCCGACAAGGATTGCCAAATATCTTTTCGTGTAAACTAAGGTTGCACCTAGGAAAAGTAGGAATGCGACATCAAGGTACATGTAAAGTGCGTTCATCGTACGTGCTGCAATAACTTCCATTATGTTGTATTTTTAGGTTTAGTGATAATTTGTGTAACATAATTTATGCCAAATTGGAATATTTTTGCTGAAATGCTAAAATTGTTCCTACCCGTTTCTAGGGGTTGTAATCTTCCGGGTGAAGTCTTGCCCTCGGTATGGCCTACTCTTGCGTCTTGTCGTTACCTCTTCGTTATCCTTTCGATGAAGTCGGCTTCTATAGGAACGAAGGGAGACGGAGAGTGATAACAACATAAAGAGACAGATGTAAGTGTTGGTCTGGGGATGGAAGGGTAGAGAAATAGTTTTGAAATAAAAAATTTGAGTATTTGTACACCACTTTTCCTTGTTTTTTTAAGCCGTTCCAAAACCTAAAAAGAAACCCAAAAAAATCGAAAACACTCTTTAAAATTAAAAGCATTGAATTTCAATGCTTTAGGTGGTGTTCGTGGAGAATATCGGAATCGAACCGACGACCTTTTGAATGCCATTCAAACGCTCTAGCCAACTGAGCTAATTCCCCGTTTGCGATTGCAAATATAGATAAATATTTGAAAATAGGAAATGGTTGAGGTGTGATTTTGTCGATTATTCTTATATTTGCCGTGTAAATCGGCGTAAAATGACCAATGTTGATAATGAGTTGACAGTCTTCTTGCAAATGCAGCAGGGAGATCGGCGGGCGTTTGAATATTTCTTCAACACGTACGTGGATATGTTGCACGCTTATGCTTTGGGATATTGCCGGGATTCGGATGTAGCCGAAGACTTGGTGCAGGAGGCGTTCGTGCGGTTTTGGACGATGCGTGAAAAGATCACTTATTCGGAATCTATTTATGGCTATTTGCAGCGGACCGTAAGAAATACCTGTATCAATCAGAAAGTGCGGGAGCGGGTTGAGGAACGCTATCGGCAGGAAATGCTGAATGGGGAGACGGAGGAGTTCGATTGGGAAAATGACGACGCGTTGGAAGAGCTGAGAAAACTATTATTGGATGCAATAGATCGTTTGCCGGAAAAATGTCGGGAGATATTCGTGTTGAGTTGCGTGGAAGGGTTGAAGTACCAAGAGGTGGCCGATAAATTGGGGGTTACGATTAACACGGTGAAGACGCAAGTGCGTTTTGGTTATAAAAAAGTAAGATCGGATCTGAATCTTCCGGGGACCACCTTGTTCATGCTGTTGAGTATGTTGCTGAAATAGAGTTGCTTCCTTTCAACTTGAAAAATAAAGTAATTTCTTTTGAAAAAAATGTCTGTTTCTTTCACTCGTTTTGTTTCCGATCTTGTTAATAAGGTGTAAAGCAAGAAAAATGGAAACAGAGAATAAAGATCATATAGAGGAAATCCTGCGGCGTTTCTTGACAAAAGGAGAAACGATGAATTGGGATGAGTTGCGGGCGGAGCTGGGGAAGGACGAGTATGCTCACGTGAAGAAGGAGTTGCTAAGGATGAGGGCGATGCGGATGAAAACGAACCGGGAGAAAATTTGGAATGGGGTGCAGGAAAATTTACAACGGGATGCAAGGAGACGGCGCTTGTTGCGGGTTACCCGGTACGCGGCTATTTTAATACTACCATTATCATTATTCCTGTTATTTTGGTTAAATCAAGAGAAAGAATTGGCTCCCGTGAACGTTGCGACTGTCGGGACAATGGATTCCACGGGTATACGCAAGGCTTATCTGGTTTTGGAAGGAGGGGCGAAAATAGAGTTGTCTGCCCCGCATTTGGATACAATCCGGCAGGAGGACGGGTTGCCTCTGGCCGTGGATACGTTGGGAAAATTGGTGTATAATACGGTAGAGGAAGAGGTAGAACAATTATTCTATCATAAAATTGTGGTTCCTCGGGGCGGGGAGTACACGGTGGAGCTGAACGACGGGACCCGGGTGCGGTTGAATGCGGATTCGGAATTGAGGTTCCCGGTGAAATTCGCTTCGAATGAACGGAAAGTGTTTTTAAAGGGAGAGGCCTATTTCGAAGTGGAGCATGACACGTTAAGGCCTTTCCGGGTGGATGTGCATGATGATGCGATGATCGAGGTGCTGGGAACAGAATTTAATATAAATGCTTACCCGGAGAATGATGAAATCTTCACAACGTTGGTACGGGGAAAGGTGCGGGTAGACGATTTGCAGACGGATTCGACAGTCGTGTTGTTGCCGAATCAACAAGCGGTTCTTATTGGTACGAGGATCGACGTGAAAGAGGTAAACCCCGAAGATTATATTACTTGGATTAACGGTCGATTCTATTTCGAGAAGATGACCTTGGAAGAAATTCTGATCCAGCTGGAACGGTGGTATGATTTGCAGGTATTTTGGACGGACGAGGAATTGAAGTCTTACGAGTTCACGGGAGCCGTGTGGCGGGATAACACGATTCGCCAGACGTTGGATATGATTGAAAAAACTACGGATGTTCGCTTTACGGTCTCCGGTCGGACGGTAACGGTGAATGCCTTGTTATAAAAAACGGTATCTGTTCGCGCAGACACCGTCTTGGTAATTCGACTAGCCTGAAGTTGGATTCAGGGTTGGTCATGTTAAACTATTAATACAAAATTATGGAAAAAAATCGAACGATGCAACAAAATGCGTGTCGGACTCTACGTTCGTCCATTTTGGTAAGTGCAAGAGTGTTACTGATTTTATTGTTCTGTGGCTTATCCGTGGCTTGGAATCCATTGTTTGCACAGGATAAAAGCGTGACGCTTCACGTGAAAGAGCTACCTTTGGGTGAAGTCGTGAAGGAGCTGAAAAAACAGACGGGAAAGGATTTCCTTTTCAGTAACCGGGAAGTGAACGTGGATCGTAATGTTACGGTGAGCGTTTCGAACATGGCGTTAAAGGAAGTTTTGCCTTTGGTCTTTGGTAAAGATTACCGTTTCGAGATCGGGGAAAACGTGGTGATCGTGCGACCCTTCGTTGCCGTGACTGCTGACGGGCAGAAAGGTGGTTTCGTCGTGAGAGGCGTGGTGACGGATACGAAAAAACAACCCATACCGGGAGTAACGGTAAAAGTGGCGAATACCACCGTGGGTACTGCGACGAATAATGCCGGGCAATTCGTGTTGCGTTTGCCGATCACGAAAGGAAGTCTGGAAATTTCGTTTGTCGGGTTTAAATCTCAGACCGTGAATTTCACGGAGAACACGAAGGACACGATCCGGGTTATCTTGAAAGAGGACGTGACTGGGTTGGACGAGGTGCAGGTGATTGCTTACGGGCAACAGAAAAAACGGACGGTGATTAGTGCGGTATCTTCCGTGAAGGCGGATGATATAAAGGAATTACCCACGCACAGTTTGGAGAGTTTGTTGCAGGGGCACATGGCGGGAGTTGAAGTAAATAACATGTCGGGAGCTCCCGGAGGGGGTGGTTCTATCGTGGCAATTCGGGGATATAATTCTCTTTTTGTAGACAGTGAAACTTCCGGAAGTCAAGGTGATGAAGGTGAGGATAGACGTTATGGGACTCCTCTTTACGTGGTTGATGGTGTTCCCATTCAGGCATTTACTTCTCCAATCACGGGAACGAATACGTTGTCCGATCTAGATCCCTCGATGATTGAGTCAATTGAAGTTTTGAAAGATGCTGCTTCGGCAGCTATATACGGTTCCCGAGCTGGAAACGGGGTAATATTGATTACTACGAAAAAAGGACGTGCCGGGCAGGCTAAATTCACGGCAAACGTCTCTTATTCCGCTTCTTGGTTACCTAAAACTCCCACGCAGACGGGTGGACATTTGGAGCGAATGTTTAATATCCAAGGATTACGTAACACGGTAACTCCTTATCAGGATAAGGATGGAACTTGGAAGATTCCGACTTCATACGAGGAAGTATATAATTTCAAATCTGAACAATCCGACAATTCTCCCATGTACGATTGGTTCTGGGGAACTAATGGTGTGCGGAACACGGCTCTCTTTTTACAGGATAGTTTGAATGAATTTTATAATAACTCTACGAACTGGTGGAAATACACCTATCACACGGCAAACGTGTATAATGCCAATATTCAGGCTAGCGGGGGATCAGAAAAGATTCATTATATGATAGGTGCCGGTTACTATAAGGAAGAAGGTATCATGTACGGCAGCGATTACCAGCGGGTGAACGTGTTGACAAATATTTCGGTTCAACCCACGAAACGCCTCACGTTGGATAATCAGCTCTCACTTTCTTACACGGATCGTAGCCGGGGGAATGGGACAGGTGGCAGTAAAGTGGAAGGGGTCACGGTGAATCCCATGCAATCGACCACGTTATACCCGGGAGAGTCTTATATTAAAGAGAATCTACTGGAAAAGTTAAATTCGATTTCTCAGAAAAATCATGGTTATGGAGCCCGCTATCGTTTGGTACTGGGTTATGACATAATACGTAATCTGAATTTGAAAATATCGGGGAGTATTGATTTTAACCAACAGAATATGAATCAATTTTCTCCTAGTTCTTGGGATAAATATTACCACTGGACAAGATCAGAGGGAACTATTGGGCGTAACTTGTCGCTTTTGAATGAGAATCTGTTGAATTATAGTTTCACGATCCGGCAAAATCATAATTTTTCTGTATTGCTAGGGTTATCGTTCCAAAAAGATCAATCTTTTTCAAATGCAGGTTCCGGTCAAAACGGACCGAATGATTTCGTGCATTACGTGCAAGGAACGTGGGGAAATAACGAGGGTTTGGTGAATCTTGCAGAGCCTGGTTCGAATAAAGTTTTATATGGTCCTGCTTATACTTATTCATCGGATTTTGAGGAAGAACGGATGAACAGTTATTTTGGTCGATTGACGTATAATTTTAAAGAAAAATATATGTTTGAGGCCACGATTCGTCGGGATGGTTCTTCCGTTTTCGGGGAAGATGTGCGTTGGGCGACTTTCCCTTCCTTGGCTGTGGGATGGGCGTTCTCAGATGAACCTTTTATGAAAAAATTATATTGGTTGAGTTTCGGGAAAATCCGTGTCAGTTGGGGAAAATCCGGGCAGAAGTTCCGTCAGCGCTATCTGGCTCACGGGTTGATGAAGGATAGCCATAATACCTATTTTGGTAATGCCGGTATAGAACCGGATGCGTCAGGAGGAGTTATTAACCGTAAGTTGACCTGGGAAGAAACAAATCAATATGACGTGGGGTTGGATGTGAGTTTATTTGATTACCGGGTGAAACTCACATGTGATTATTATTACCGGAAAACAACCGGACAGTTGAACCAGATGATGTTGCCCACGGATGTCTCTCTACATAATTTTCAATGGAGAAATGATTTAGGGGTTTCCAATCAAGGATTGGAAGTCGAGTTAACGGCAGATATTTTCCGGGAAACAGATGTGAAGTGGAGGATGAAGTTTAATATCTCTAGAAATTGGAATCGTTTTCTAGAAAGTTCGAACGGAAGAGATCTCCAGAGAAATGTGTTGGGGAGACCCCTGTACCGGATGGGCGTGTTTAAAACGGATGGGTTTTATAATACCATGGAAGAGGTCCCGCATTATTACATGGAAACAAACGGTATACCTAAACCTTTAACTACAGAGGGGAAATATGAAATATTTTTTCCGGGGACTCGTAAAATTATAGATCTGAACGGGGATGGAAAAATTACGACGAGTGACCAGTATTATTCAAAAAGCCCGCTGCCTTTGGCACATGGTGGCTTTATTAATGAGATCACGTGGAATCAGTTCGATTTGAATGTACTATTTACTTATTCCATTGGGCGACACACTATTAATATCTATAAATATATGAATGCAGATCCGGGATTTAGTGATGAAAACCCGTTATTGGGAGATGTTCGTAAATATGATTCATGGACCGGTGCGGATAACAAAAATCATGATTTCCCGCGGAATCAATTGTACATGGCACTAAAATACCAGTTCACGGGAGAATATGATGAGTGTATTGAAAATGTACATTTTATTCGTTTGAAACAATTGACTTTAGGATATAATTTGCATGAACGTTTTGCTAAAAAGATCGGGCTTTCAGGTGCGCGATTATTCTTGACGATGGAAAATTTATTCCTGTTGACAAATTATTCCGGTCTTGATCCCGAGATTGTCGATATTACCGATGGTTTTGATGCTTTACGGGCTTACCCGCTACCGAGAAAATTTAGTGTCGGGTTGACTATTAACTTTTAAAAGAGTATGGATATGAAAAAGATATTTGTTATATTATTGCTCTTGCCGTTGTTCTCGTGTAATGATTGGTTGAACGTGGAGTCAGAGAAATCAGTTACTTACTTGAACTATTTTAAAAGCGAGAGTGATTTGGAAAGTTCGTTAATCGCAATGTTTGGATACGAGGAGAGGATATGTGCTTGGGGAATGTTGCGCACGTTTGATCGAGTGGGATTGCCATGTGATGAGTTTGGGAATTGGGAAGGTTACCGGAAATTGGATCCGGGTAATTTCTTTGGTGTTCAATATATGGAGAGTTGGGGAACACACTATAGTGCAATTTATCTTGCTAATATGTTGGAAGAAAATCGTTTTCGTTTTGAAAATATTTCCGAGGATAGGGCAGAATATTGGTTGGCTCAGGCGAATTTTGTCAAAGCGTATATGTATTTTGATCTGGCCCGTAATTGGGGTGATGTCCCGTTAGCTCCTGGAACGGAGTCTGTTGTTGAGGTCCCTAAGACTAGCGTGGACACGATTTTGCAGGAAGCCATACGTTGTGCGGAAAAAGCATTAATTCTTCCTACTTACGATAAATTGATGGATGCTAATGGAACGGCTGTTCCTTCAAAACAATATGCTAGTTTGGGTACAGTACATACGTTGTTAGCTAATATCTATGCATGGATGGGTGGGCTTTATGGTAAGGAGGAATATTGGAAAAAAGCGGAAGAGCATGCTTCTTTGGTGATTGATAACAAGGTAGGTATTTATGATCTGGAAAAGACGGTGGCAGCCGTGGTCAACAATACATTGGGCCCCGTACGGAATAGTCTGGAAACGATTTTTAGTATAGCCATAAACGAGCAAGATGCGGATCGTTATTGGTCAACTGTGTTTGAATGTTGTTATCCGGGGTGTTATTTGGTGGCTTATCCATACAATGGTAAAACTGTGCAAGAATTTGAAGATGATAGAAATAATGCAAAAATAACGATCGGAACTGTGGAGAATATTTATCCGGAAGAGGAGGATGTCAGGAGAAAGGAGTTTTGGAAAGATTTAGGGAAGGTGGTTAGTCATCGAGAACCCGTATGGGATGTAAACGATGAGGGAGAGTGGGTTGAGACAAAAGATTCTGTAGATGTATTATCGAAGTATGCATTTATAAATAAATGGAATAAACCGATAAACTCAGTCAATCCTTCTGTTACTGAAGCGGGTGAAGCTTTTTTGCTGGCGATGGATGGCGACCGGGTTGTGTGGCGTTTGGCGGATCTGATCTTGTTACGGGCGGAATGTCGTGCTCGGTTGAAGATGCCTGCGGCGGTGGACGATTTGGATCGGATCCGGGAACGTGCTGGGCTGGAAAAGTATAGTGGTAGTAAGGACCCGGAGGTGCTACGCAAGGAAATTTTCTACGAGCGAGAACGAGAGCTTTTCGGAGAAGGACAACGTTATTTTGATATCGTGAGAAACGGATATTATCGGGAGCAATACCCGTATAAATACCCGAATACTTCCCAGAATTATCGTAAAGAGGGGTATTTGTTATCGAAACAATATGCCGAGTTAACGGATGATGATATTAAAAACGGGGCACTTTATTTGCCGGTGGGAAGAAAATCATTGGATAATAATACAGTAGTGAAACAAAATATATATTGGTTATGGCATCAAGAATAAATATTTTAATAGGAGCTATGATTTTCCTGTTGGTCGTGTTAGGAAGTTCATGCACGAAATATGATTATATTGACGGGGGACTGGCGAAAGGCGTTCATGATTGCTCCATGTGGGATTATTTCCACACGGATAGTTATGACTGGGATTCGACAATTGTGATGATTGAACATGCCGGGCTGAAATCTCTTTTTGATGGAACGGGTGAATATAAGGAAATCACGTTTTTTGGATTGACAAATCATAGTATCCGTGCTTATATGCTGAATAATAATCTGAATTTGGATGAAGATAGTCCTAGGTATCTTCACCGGGTGACGGATATTTCACCTGCCAAGTGTAAGGATTTATTGGAAAAATTAGTTGTACCGAAACGGGTGATGTTGAAAGATGTTCCGCGGGGAACCCGGGTGTCAATAACAAATACATATCTTGAAACTAACGGTATGACGCTAGAATGTCTCGGGGGAACTCTTTTCCTTTGGACGGTGAGAGATGAATGGAATCAAGTGAAGGATGCTGGGGCGATCACGCTCTCTATTGCAAGTCACAACGTCAAGAATGCGAAAAATGAAGTGGTGGCCTCCACGGATATACAGACAACGAACGGGATCGTTCAGGCATTGAACTATAATTTTGATTTTAAGAACTTTTAAATCCACGTGCCATGAAAAGAATGATTTATTTGTTGACGTTGGGTGTCGTGTTGGGGCTCGCTGCCTGCGAGAAGGTTGAGATCGGGTACTTGGAGGCTGAAAATGCGGGATATTCCATAGACACCTTATATTTATATAATATCGAGGAGCGATTAGCTGAATATTTAGAATGTAAAAAAACGATTGATGAATCGGGTGGGCCGGAAATTTATACTCGACTTGATGAGATAAAGGTGAGATTGGCCGAAATCGATGAACAATTTTACGGAGAGGACGGACTTCAAGTGCAATTGGATGCTATTTATGATGCTATAGACGGAGGGGAGTTTAGTGGGGAGGAATTGGAACAATTGCAAGAAGAACAGGAAAGGTTAGAGAATGAGTGGTATGATTTACAGGATGAAATGTCTGATTTGGAAAATGAGCGGTGGGATTTGAATGCAGAGCTTGATGTGTTAGCTGGGCAGGTGGGTTTTAATTCAATGAGTGAATTTACAACTGGTTTGGCTCAACTGGAGAATCGGGATAAATATAATATTCCTTGGGTGACTGCCCCGTTGGAAGGAGTTTTAGGGACGGAACCTTTGAGTTACTCGATTGCCAGAGTGAGGAATGAGAATCCGGAAAGTGCGGAATTGTTTCGTCAGGCATTGTCGATTATGGGTGGAGGTCGAATACACGTGGCATTGGATGTAAAAGCTCCGGCCGGAGTGTATGTTGTTTCAATAATACTTGAAAATGAAGGGCAACATCGGCTTTTAGAGGATATATACACGTTTATCGTGGAAGAGTAGTCTGTTTCAGGATTGATGATTTTCGTTGATCATCAATCCTGAATTTTATAAATAGGTAAAATCGGAATTTATGAGAAGGATATTTTTTGTGTTAGCGTTCCTTATTGGTACGCTGGGGAACTTGTCGGCCCAAATGGTTTTATTTCAAGGTACTTTTGAAGAGGCGTTGAAAAAGGCAAAAGAAGAAAAAAAGGAGTTGTTTGTTGACTTCTATGCGGACTGGTGCGGGCCGTGTAAGGCGATGGCAACACAGGTGTTTACCCTACCGGAAGTGGGGGATTATTTTAACGCTCACTTTATTTGTGTACAGGTGAACGTGGAAGCGAAAGAGAATGTTGAGGTTTCTAAAAAATATGACGTGAAGGCTTTGCCGACCATGGTGTTTGTCAATCGGGAAGGGAAGGAATTACGACGGGTGAAAGGTGCGGTACAAGCGGAAGTCTTGATAAAAGAGGCGAAGATTGCGTTGGGGAAAGAGTTGAGTTTCGAGCAATTGTACGATCAATTTAAAAAGAAGAAAAAGGATTTGGAACTTCATCAGCAACTATTATTGGAGGCTCCTCTCTTTTTTCCGAGCTTGCAACAGGATTATGAACGTCAGAAATGGACAACCCGGATAGAAAGTCTCTTCCCGGATTATTTGAAAAGTAAGAAATTGGAGAACATGATTAACGATAAAGATTTCCAGATATTGTTGTTGTATCATCCGCAGACTTCTAAGGAAGACCCGATATTTGATTTCGTGGCTGCCAATTTTGACAAATTTGCCCATGTGGTGAAGAAAGAAGAAGTGGCCGGTTACCTGATGTCAATGAATAATGGTTATATCATCCAGTTGTGTAAAAAAGGAGACCCGACGTACAAGGATCGTTTGGATCGGGTAAACAAGGATTTGAAATCTGCTTATGCCGGTTTTACTTTCGGGACATTGAGCGTGCTGGATGCCATGACGTTGTTGGCGGATGCCACGTATTATTTATACCGGCATGATGAAGCAAAGTTTTTCGAGAACATGGATAAATATTTTGCGGGCAAAGGCGATCAGACCGAGGTGGAGGATTATGCCCAACCCTTGGAAGATATGTACACGGCTTATAACGGTCAGTTATCAAAAGCGGCTAATCTGAAATCGATTGATTGGATATCCCAAGCGTTGAAGAAGCAAATGGATGCTGACACGCATACTCGTTTTTTGATTATGCTGGCGCAGTGTTTTCGGGATACCGATAACGTGGAGAAAGCCAAACAATGCTTGAATCAGGCTTTCGTGACAAGTGCCGGTATCGAGGATCAGATGCAGATGAAACGCATGCAGGGAATTATAAAACAAAATTTGCAGGGATTATGAAGATAGGGGTATTGTTTATTTTATTGTATTTAGGGTTCGGGACTTTTGTGCAGGAGGGGAAAGAGGTATTTCGTCACGCGAAATTGGAAAATGGTTTGACCTATTATATACGTCACACGACCACGAATCTTGGACACGCTGATTTTTATCTCGTGCAGAACGTGGGGGCCTTGATGGAAGAGGATAACCAGAATGGGTTAGCCCATTTTTTGGAACATATGGCTTTTAACGGGAGTAAGAGTTTTCAGGAAGGGATCCCGCATTTTCTTAATCGTCGAGGAATCAAACAGTTTAATGCGCAAACGGGACAGGATGAAACGATATACTATATTAACCGGGTTCCCACGAAAGATGAGTTGTTAGTCGATTCATGCCTGTTAGTACTGAAAGATTGGTCCGGCTTTTTGTTACTCGATCCCGTGGAGATTGACAAAGAGCGGGGCGTGATTTTCGAGGAACGGCGTTCCCGTCGGGACGTGGGTGAACGAGTGCGGGAACAAACGGACCCCTATCTGTTCAATCATAGCAAATATGCCACCCGTAACGTGATCGGTACGGTAGAAGTGTTGGAGAATTTTACCCCGGAAGAGTTGCGGGCGTATTATAAAGATTATTATCGTCCGGATCAGCAAGCGGTGATTGTTGTCGGGGATGTTGATGTGGTAAAAATAGAGAAAGAGATTCAACGTTTGTTCAATCCTATCCCGAAGAGGGAGAACCCGAAACCGAGGCTTGTTTACGAGATCCCGGATAATATGGAACCGTTGTACACGAAAGTGATTGACAAGGAGATCCCGAATCCAGCCATTATTTTGACCAAGCGAATCCGGAAAGATAAATTGATCACCCCGAAGGAAATGTTGAAAAACAACCTGCTCCGGCGGTTTTACAACAATATCATGGAAAAGCAACTGGAGGCATATATCAATACCCGTGATCCTTATTTCACCACGACAATGGTGAATTACGGACGGTTGGTGAGGAATTATGATCGCTGGCAGGTGTACGTTCAGGCATACCCGGGTAAGGAACGGGCAGCTCTGAAGGAATTGATGGAGGCGATTGAACGGGTAAACCGTTATTCTTTGAACGAGAAGGAATTGAAGAAACAGATCGATGCTTACTTGCCGGGACTGGATGACACCGAAAAGTATAAAGGTGAACTTTCAAACGACACGTACGTGCAGCTCTACCAGAATAATTTTCTGGAAGGAAATCCGGTGTTGAGTGCAGAGGATGACATCCGGTTTTCTCGTGAGATTTTGGCTGATCTGACGGCGAAAGACCTGCAAGAATGGGTGGCATCTTGGTATAATGATGATAAAAACTGGGTTTACGTGGTGCAGGGGGCGGATGCCTCTTATGACTTCCCGGCAAGTGATGAGATCCGGGAAATCATGCAGGAGGCTCGGAAAGCGGAGATCGCATCGTTGGATCTGGAATTAAAGGCCGTGCCGCTGATGGATTTCGTGGTGCAAGGCGGGGAAATCGTGAAAGAGAAAAAAATCAAACCTTTGGAGGCCGAGTTGTGGACGCTCTCTAATGGCTGCAAGGTGTATTACAAATTCACGAAAGCGGATGGCGTGAAAGTAAGCTTGATGGGGGAGAGCAAGGGTGGAAAGTCTTTGTTGCCGGTGGAGGATTTACCTTCGGCAGAGGCGTTATCCTCGCTTATGATGCTTTCCGGTTTGTATAAACACGATATGCGGATGATGCAGGAGATACTGAAAGGGCATCACATTCACCCGGCTGTTGTCTTGAACGAGAAAGCTGAAGGGGTGAGCGCTTATTGCGATAGCGTGGAGACGGAAATGATGTTCCAGATTATTTATCTCTTTTTCGAGAAACCTCGTTTTAGCCGGGGTGACTTTGACAAGTTTGTCTTCATGAGCAAGCTCCAGCTGCAACACGCTCCCCGCACGGTGAATGATACTATTTCCGAGCAGATGAGGAAGTTGCGTGTAAAGGAATCTCCCCGTCTGATGGAAGTGAACAAGGCGTATTATGATGCGATGGATTACGATAAAATGGTCGCTATTTACAAGGATCGTTTTCGGGATGCCTCTGACTTCACGTTTTACCTGACCGGGAATATTCCCCGGGAAGAGGCTCGGGAACTGGTGGAACATTATTTGGGAGCCATCCCGTCCATTAACCGGAAAGAGGAACCTGTAGAATATCACTTGAGGAAGGAAGGTTCGATTCGGGAAACGATAGAGGCAAATCTCCCGGATGAAAAATGTTTCGTGAACGTGGAGTTCTCGAACAAGTTGAAATTGCAACCTGCGGAGGATTTGGCGCTGGATGTTCTCCGGATCATTCTTTCCAATCGTTACCGGGAAACTATCCGGGAAGATGAGGGTGGTTCTTACGGGGTGAACGTGCAAGCTTCTTATGCGAGATTTCCGAAGAATTATCAATCATTTGTTGTCGATTTCCAAACGAACACGACAAAAGGAGACCGGATGCGGGAGATTGTTTACGAGCAGATTCAGAAGGTGATCCGCGAGGGGGTCGACGATGAAGAGGTGGATGATGCTGTGCTGATGATGAAAAAGGGCCGGGCCGGTATGTTGAAGAATCGGGGAAATGCCCATTGGATGGAGGCATTACGCTTTTATGACGAAACGGGTAAAGATATAGATTCTCCCGTGTTCTTCGAGAAACCGTTGGAAAAAGTGAATGGGAAGGCGGTGCAGGTTCTGGCAAAAAAATTCTTTGATACGGCAGAATGCGTGGATATTGTAGTGAGGTCTAAGAAATAAGGTTTTAAAAACGGATGTCGCTTTGCACGGGGTAGTGATCGGAATATTTTATCGTATCACGCGTGTAAGAGACTGAATGAAGTGTTGATGAGTGCAGGATGTGGTCAATACGGAACGAGGGGAATTCTCCGATATACGTGTTCCCGAGGCCACGTCCTTTTTCTATGAAACAGTCTTTCATCCCTTCGGACAATGTGTGGTAGGCGAAGGAGATCGGGGTATCGTTAAAGTCCCCGCAAATGATAACCGGGTAGGGGGATTGTAGCATATGATCTTTTATTATTTGCGCCTGTTTTGCCCGGTTTCGGTTGGCGGTAACCAGACGAGAAGATATAGTCTTGACACCTTGCGTGGCATTTTGCGTGTTGCCACTGGTGAGTTCCTTGTATATCTGCTGTTCATTTTTACCTAACCGGTAGGATTCAAGATGTACAGAGTATACCCGGATCGTGTCTTTACCGATGGCTATGTCTCCATAAACGCAGGCGGCCGAATGTCCTTTATCGAATTTAATCACACCTTTATTAATAATCTGATAGCGGGAGACAAGTGCAACATCCCGATTGCGGTGATAATACGGGTAAGCAGGGAATTTTTTGAAAGAGGCTTCCCGTTGAGGAAATTCCTGCATACAAACAATGTCGTTATTGCTATTATTTATGTAATTTTCGATCTTTGCAGGTGCATCCTTTTCGCCTATTCCCAACATCTGGATATTGTAAGTCATGATGGAAAGGTCGTGGGGGGCATCGGGTACGGTTTGCGGGTTCAATCCATAGTAAGTGGTAATTAACGGATACCCAGTTGCGATAATCAGTATGGATAGAATGGCTATCTTTTTCCAGCGTGTAATCCAGTAAAGTAGCAGGATAATGTTTACAATCAATAAATAATGATAGGTGTAGCCCAGCAGGGATGAAAAATAAAACACGTTAGGGTTAATATAGGGAGCGGTGTAGCTCCCAAGTAATCCGATCATGGCGATGATCGTGACGATCCTCATGATAATATCAAATAACCGGCCCAAGGAATTTTAGATTTAATAATTTTAAATAGAACTCCTCCGTCAGCTTTGCTGCCACCTCCTCTATAAACAGAGGAGGAGCTGGAATCGTCTTCGTCTTTGGGAAAAGGTACCAGCTCTCCCTCTGTTTATAGAGGGAGTACCCCGAAGGGGGGAGGGAGTTTATTTTCAATTCTCCATTCTCCATTTTCAATTGTTTTTCGATTTGAACAATATCTCCTTTTCTTCTTTTGTCAGGCTTTCATAACCATGTTTGGAGATTTTGTCCAATATACTGTTGATGCGGTCGTCTTTTCGTTTTTTGTACTCGTTATATTCCATGTCATTCATGTCCGAGACTTTCTTTTTGTACTTGACTCTCATGGTCTTCTTACGGAATAGGCGGCTGTTGCCTAACTTGGTGAAGAGGGATGAAAGTCCTTTGGTCAAGTCGAGATTGCGACGGAAAGACAAGGTGAAAAGATAACCGAACAAGGCTCCCCCGAGGTGGGCAATATGCCCTCCCGCGTTACCGCTAGGGATACTTAGAAGGTCTATGACTGCCGTGAAGATCGCTAGGTGAATAAGTTTCACCGGGCCGATTAGAAACACGTATATCTTGTAGTTCGGGTGATAAGTACACACGGCGAACACGATGGCCATGACGGATGCCGAGGCACCGATGGCCCACGACTGGTAACGTTCAAGCTCGAAAGCGGGAAACAAGGCGTAGGCTGCCATGTAAATAATAGCCCCGGTAATTCCCCCAAGGAGATACACTCCCGTGAGTTTCTGACTGGAGAACGTGTTTTGAAAGATCGAACCGAACCAGTACAGCCAGAGCATGTTGAACAACAAGTGTAGAAACCCGAACTGGGTGAACATGTAGGTAATTATCGTCCACGGCGTGTAAAGCAGACGTTCCGGCAGCGCGGGAACACCCACGTAAGGCAACAGGAGTTGTTCGAAGCCCCGTTGTCCGGTCAGTACGAAGAATACTTCCAGAATCTTGATGACGAGAAAAACACCGATATTGATATAGATCAGGCGGGTAAGTGCCGTTCCTTGTTTGAAGGAGTTCTTTATCCCATTCCAGATTCCACCTGAAAAATTCGATCCATACGCACTGTTGTACATAACTTATCTTTTTCTAGTAAAACTTCTTGCTGTGTTTTCGCCAGTAAAGAATCAGGAAGAAACCGAAAAGCATACCACCCAAGTGTGCAAAGTGAGCCACGTTGTCACCTACCGAATTCTGTAAACCGAAGAACAATTCGGCGGCACCGTACAAAAGCACGAAATACTTCGCCTTGATGGGAATGGGAATGAACATCAAGTATAACTCAGTGTTCGGGAACAACATACCAAATGCCAGCAATATGCCGAAGACTGCCCCGGATGCCCCGATAGTCGGAACGTTGGTATAGGCCTGAATAATACTTTGCATGTAATATTCTGCCTGTCCGGCAAACTGCGAACTGGCAGGTGCGGCATTCCAAGCATCGACAAATTGCATCAATTGCGAGAGTAATCTGGGGTTGCTCACGTGAGAGCGGACGAACTCGGCGAAGACTCCTGCGTCGGGAGTACTTTGGAATGCGTAGAATTGTTCCTGCATATTGTGTAGACCGTACCAGCTTACCAGCGAGTGGAGTGCGGCAGCGCCTAATCCGGTAACAAAATAGTAAATAATAAAACGTTTGGTACCCCATACCGATTCCAGTATCCGGCCGAACATGAACACGGCAAACATGTTGAAGAAAAGGTGAGTAAGCCCTTCTTGCGTGAACATGTGCGTGATATACTGGTAGATCTGGAAATACTGGGATTGCGGCAAGTGCATCCCAAGTATATTGACAAGATCAACGTCCGACCGCTGGCCGATCATGTTAACGGCCAAGAAAACGAGTACGTTGATAATGATGATGATCTTTACTGCCGGGGTGATCCCGGCGAAGGGTCTATAATTATTCATTGTTCAGCAGGTTTATTATTTTCCTTGTTTTCCGGTTTATTGTTTTTGTCTTGTTTACGTAACACTTTCGGTCCGTCCGGGCGATTTGCCGGTTTCTCGTTGGAACGATTACCCTGTTGGTTATTATTCCGGTTTTCTGGGCGGTGCTTGGGCCTGTTGCCTTGCCTGTTTTCGTTTCTATTCTCGTTCCTGTTTTCAGGCTTGTTCCCCGTGTTGTTGCCCGGATTTTCCTTGGGTTTATTCTCGTTATTCGTGTTGTTGTTCTCTTTCTGGTTGTTTTTCCGGTTATTACGGTTTCTGGAGTGATTTCGTTTGCCTTGATTTTGTTTTTTCTCGTCAAAACGATTCAAGCTTTCTTCTCCCACCCCGTCCGTGTAACCGATGTTCACTTGTTCTTCTTTTTCGACATCGACAGCTTTTGCCGGAATTTGTCCCCGTTTGTTCATGGCGATGATCTCTTTCACGCGGGCGACGGATAGTTTGATCAACGTACCGCGTCCTTCTTTATCGAAAGAGTAGGACATATTGCGACCGAAAATATCTGTTTTCTGGTGATAGAGCATACCTTCGCCCGTGTTCAGCCAAATATTGGTGGACGGGAAATCTTTTTGTTCGTCAATATAAGCATCGACTTCGTAATTCAGACAACATTTCAGCTTACCACATTGTCCTGCCAGCTTTTGCGGGTTTAAGGAAATGTCCTGATAACGGGCAGCAGAAGTGGAAACGGAAATAAAGTTCGTGATGAACGTGGAACAGCATAATTTACGTCCGCACGACCCGATTCCCCCGATACGTCCTGCCTCCTGACGAGCCCCGATCTGTTTCATCTCGATCCGGATGTGGAATGTTTCCGCCAGAATCTTGATTAGTTTCCGGAAATCCACGCGGTCATTGGCGATATAGTAGAAAATGGCTTTTGTCTTGTCCCCTTGGTACTCCACGTCCCCGATCTTCATGTCAAGTCCGAGTTCGGCAGCGATAACACGTGAACGGATCATCGTGTCGTGTTCCAAGGCGATGGCCTGTTGCCATTTCTCGATGTCGTGGGGTTTTGCCTTTCGGTATATCTTTTTCAAGGGATTACGTTCCAAGTCGACTTTTTTCAGTCTCATCTGTTCCCGCACGAGTTCTCCCGTGAGGGATACGATCCCGATGTCATGTCCAAGAGCTGCCTCCACGGCCACGATGTCCCCGATATTCAGTTTCAGGTTACTGTTGTTTAAATAAAAACCTTTCCTTGTATTTTTAAACCGGACTTCCACGATTTCTGAAGGAGTGCATCCTTCCGGGGTATCTTCCATCCAGTTATAGACCGTGAGTTTTCCTGCCAGCAGGCGGTGGTCAATCACGGGGACAACCTGTGGTTGTTGCTTTATATTTTTGTTTTCGGAGTTATTCTGTACTTCTTCTTCGTTTATCTCACTCATACTGTATTAATTGAAAATTGAAAATTGAAAATTGAAAATGGTGTGATATTTATTTTCGGTTTTCAATGGTTCAATTTTTAGTTTATATCTTTTAGTTTTTCATGTTTTTCACGGTCTGATGTTTTGCATCACCTTGATGCAGAGATCCGTGAAAATTATTTTCCCGTTCCCGTTTCGGATGATGTCACTATATGCACGTTCAAATTCATCGAAAAGGGGAATAATATTGCCTTCATGAACGTAGGGAGAGAATCTCGTGGAGAAAGTTTTCTCCCGTTCAGTCATGTATACTATTTTTTCAATACCAAAGTTTCTGACAAAGTTTTCCCGTAACATACGGATGCAATGCATCAGGAAACTTTTTTGCTTTTCTCTTCCGAGAGAAGCGAGTTCATTGACAAATTCGTTGACGGGGAGCATTTTCCGTTCCCAGCAGAGACGCATCATCTGCACGAATTTCTCTTGGTTGTAAACAGATTCGTCGGTTTCGTTCAGCATGCGGAGGGCTCTCAGCCAGCTACCGGATGCCACGTGAGCGACTTGATCGGCCGAGTCCCGGACCAAGTGTTTTTGAAGAACCAGTTGTTCCGCTATGTTTTCTTGGGTCAGAGGGGGTACCTTGATCCTCTGCGTCCGCGAGAGAATCGTGGTGATGATTTCCTCGGCGTGTTCGGTGACCAGCAGGAACAACGTGTTCGGGTAGGGTTCTTCCAGTATCTTTAAAAGTTTGTTGGAACATTCCGTTTTCATCTTTTCGGGCAACCAGATGATCATGACCTTGTAGTCCGATTCGAAGGATTTCAGGTTGAGTTTCCGGAGGATGTTCCCGCTTTCTTCCGTATATATCAAGGCTTGGGCGTTCTCGTCGGCACCCATGGCTCCCAGCCATTCTTCCATGTCTATGTATGGACTTTTGAGCAGAAGGCTACGCCATTCGTTGATATACTCGTCACTGATCGGTGTTTTTATCTTGGCTGATTTCACCACGGGAAAGACGAAGTGTAAATCCGGGTGAATCAGTTTCTGCATCTTTTTGCACTCCGGGCAGACCCCGCAAGCATCTTCATGTTTATCGCCCGTGCAGAAAAGATACTGCGTGAAAGCTAACGCCAAGGCCAGTGAACCCGCTCCCGTATCACCGGAAAAGAGTTGGGCATGACTGATTCTTCCCGTTTGCAGGGAAGTAATCAGTCTTTGCTTTATTTCTTCATGTCCTATGACGTCTTTGAAAAACACCTTGTTAATTTTAGGTTTTAAATTTTAGATTTTAGATTCCAGCCGCACGAATCAACGCTTTTTTTTGACAGGAATCATAAATTCATTCATTTTCAATTGTCAATTTTCCATTTTCAATTGAATTCCCAGTTCCTTGAATTGCTCCGGAGAGATTTCAGAAGGGGAGTCAATCATCACGTCACGCCCGGAGTTGTTCTTCGGGAAGGCAATCACGTCGCGGATAGAATCCAACCCGGCGAACATAGAGGCTAACCGGTCGAAACCGAACGCGATACCACCGTGAGGAGGAGCCCCGAATTTGAATGCTCCCATCAGGAATCCGAACTGAGCCTGTGCGGCCTCGTGCGTGAAACCTAGACAATCGAACATTTTGGATTGCAATGCCGAATCGTGAATACGGATAGAACCACCACCGACTTCCACGCCGTTAATGACCATGTCGTAAGCATTGGCACGTACTTTACCCGGGTCGGTATCCATTAATGGAATATCCTCTGGCTTGGGAGAAGTGAACGGGTGGTGCATTGCATAGAAACGTTGGGTTTCCTCGTCCCATTCCAGCAAGGGGAAGTCTACTACCCACAACGGTTTGAAGACATCCTTATCCCGTAATCCCAGACGATTACCCATTTCCAAGCGTAACTCGCACAATTGGGGGAGGGTTTTGAATTTCGGACCTACTAAAATCAAGATCAGGTCTCCCGGTTCTGCCTTGCAGGTTTCTGCCCATACTTTCAAGTCGGCTTCCGTGTAGAATTTATCAACAGAGGATTTGAATGTCCCGTCCTCGTTGTATTTCACGTAAACCAATCCTTTGGCCCCGATTTGCGAGCGTTTCACGAATTCGGTCAACTCGTCCAGTTGTTTACGGGTATATCCGGCACATTTAGGTGCGCAGATGGCCCCGATATATTCAGCATCGTTGAACACGGCAAAATCTTTCCCTTTGGCAACGGCAGTCAAATCCACGATCTTCATCCCGAAACGAAGGTCCGGTTTATCGCATCCGTATTGCTCCATGGCATCCATCCAAGTCATTTTTTCCAGTTTGGGAATATCCACGCCACGAACTTCTTTGAACAAGTGACTGATCAAACCTTCGAAAACTTCCAACACGTCTTCTTGTTCCACGAATGACATTTCGCAGTCGATCTGAGTGAATTCGGGTTGACGGTCAGCCCGTAAATCCTCGTCCCGGAAACATTTCACGATCTGGAAATAGCGGTCGAAACCGGAAACCATCAGCAATTGCTTGAAGGTCTGCGGGCTTTGTGGCAGGGCGTAGAATTGGCCTTGGTTCATACGGGAAGGTACCACGAAATCGCGGGCTCCCTCGGGTGTACTCTTGATTAATACCGGGGTTTCTACCTCGATAAAGTTCAAGTTACTCAAGTAGTTCCGGGTCAATTGTGCCATGCGGTGGCGTAATTCCAGATTTTTGCGAACGCAGGAACGACGTAAATCCAAGTAACGGTATTTCATCCGGATCTCATCCCCCCCGTCGGTTTGATCCTCGATCGTGAAAGGCGGTACTTCCGATTCGCTCAGAACATTCAATTCATTCACGATAATCTCGATATCGCCTGTCGGTATTTTATTGTTTTTGCTGGCTCTTTCGATCACCGTACCCTTTACTTGGATCACGAATTCACGTCCGAGCTTTGCCACGTTAGCTTTAATTTCTTCGGGAGCCGATTCCTCGACTACCAATTGGGTAATCCCGTAACGGTCACGAAGATCCACGAAAGTCATGGCTCCAAATTTCCGTACTTTTTGTACCCATCCGCTAAGACAAACGCTTTCATTCACGTTCTCCATTCTTAGCTGCCCACAAGTATGTGTTCTATACATAAATTCTCAATTTTAATTCTGGCATAAACATTGTGCGAAAATAGTAAGAATTTGTCAGTTTAAGGCATAAATAATTGAAAATTGAAGTGCGGATACTGAAAATGAAGAGATCCGTGGGAGATCGACGGGAGTTGAGAGGGAGATCGATGCCTACGGGAAGTTGATAACGGTTTTTCCTAGGTATTAAAGACGATCTAATTAGTCGGGTTTAACTCGTGGGGGAATCGGCTTTGTCTCGTCTTTGGGGACCGAACTCCGTTTGAACTCGGATGTAATTCCTCTTGATTTGTTTACAAGGGGAAAGTAGCAGATTTCAGTCATTGGGTGAAACGTGTTGAAACGTGGTAACCAATCGGAAAGTTTTTTTCAATATTATTATCCCGATTTTGTGATGAAACGTGGACAATTGCTTATCTTTGAAATCTGAATGAAATGATTAATAATTTAACGGTGAATTACATTGATGTGATTATATTGCTACCGTTGGTATACGGGGCTTATAAAGGGTTTAGCCAAGGATTGATTGTTGAGATGTCAACGTTGTTTGCGTTGGTGTTAGGAGTGTTTATCTCGTTGAGGTATGCCGTGAACGTGGAGGGCTTTTTGAAGGATTTCGTGGCTTTGCCGGAGTCGTATGCCTATTACATCGCTTTCGCCGTGACTTTCCTACTGGTTATTATCGTGATGCACCTGCTTGGGAAATTGTTGACCAAGTTGATTGATATGGTTTCATTGGGACTGTTTAACAAGTTGTTCGGGATCGTGATGGGCGTGTTGAAAGCTGCTATCGTGGTATGCGTGGTACTTTTCATCGTGAACGCGCTGGACGTTCGTTATGATTTTATTTCGGCAAAAACGAAGAGTGATAGCTTGTTGTACAAACCTTTTGTTAACTTTGCAAATGGCGTTTACGAAAGTGCGATAAAATAAGCTAAAAATTGAAAGCTAAAAATTAAAAGATAAGAGTTGAAAAAAACTCGTAACTTATTAACTTATAACTCGCAAAGGCGAATTAAAAATTAAGAATCGATGAATTTTGTTGAAGAACTAAGATGGAGAGGGATGATTCATAATATCATGCCGGGAACCGAAGAACAATTAGCAAAAGAACAAACGACGGCTTATGTCGGAATTGACCCGACGGCTGATTCGTTACATATAGGTCACCTCGTGTCGGTTATGATGATGAAACATTTACAGATGGCCGGGCATAAACCGATTTTCGTGATTGGTGGAGCAACGGGTATGATCGGAGATCCCAGCGGTAAATCCTTAGAACGGAATTTGTTGGACGAGGATACCATTCAAAAGAACATGGCAGGGATTAAGGCCCAGTTGTCCAAGTTTATTGATTTCAATTCGAGCGAGCCGAACGCGGCGATCATGGTGAATAATTATGACTGGATGAAAAATTTCTCTTTCCTTGATTTTATCAGGGAAGTGGGGAAACATATCACGGTGAATTACATGATGTCGAAGGATTCCGTGAAGAAGCGATTAAGCGCCGATTCGACAAACGGGATGTCATTCACGGAGTTTACTTATCAGCTGGTGCAAGGGTATGATTTTTTGTACTTGCGTCGTAATTATAACTGCCTGTTGCAAATGGGTGGTTCCGATCAATGGGGAAATATCACCACGGGCGGGGAACTGATTCGCCGGAAAGATGGTGGGGAAGCTTACGGTTTGACTTGGCCGTTAATGACCAAAAGTGACGGTAAAAAATTCGGGAAAACGGAATCGGGTAACGTGTGGCTGGACCCGCGGCGGACTTCTCCCTACAAGTTCTACCAGTTCTGGCTGAACAGCACGGACGAGGACGCTGCCCGGTATATCAAGATTTTCACGATATTGCCACCGGCAGAGATTGATGCCTTGATTGTAGAACATCAAGAGGCCCCGCATTTGAGAAAGTTGCAGAAGGTGTTGGCGAAGGAGGTGCCTTGCCTGATTCACGGGGAGGAAGCTTATAATTCCGCTTTGGAGGCCTCCCAAATTCTTTTCGGTAATGCAACATCCGATGCGTTGAAACGTTTGGATGAAGACACGCTATTGTCTGTTTTCGAAGGGGTGCCTCAATTTGACGTTGCACGAACTGATTTAGAGGCCGGAATTCATATCGTGGACTTGATGGCAGAGAAAACTTCCATGATGTCTTCAAAAGGAGAGGCTCGGCGTGCATTGAAGGGAAATGCGATCAGTATAAATAAGGAGAAAGTGCAGGATCAAGAATTAGTAGTTACTCCCGAATATTTGATCGACGGTAAGTTTATCCTTTTGCAAAGCGGGAAAAAGAATTATTTCTTGATTACGGTGAAATAAATCGGTTTACAAGGTTCATAAAGTTATAAAGTCCGTAAGGTCTATAAGGTCACGGGTGTCCTTCGGACAGTGTTTGTCTGCAGCTTAAGCTGCAGTGGACAAAGCGCCCTGCGAGGGGTCCATGAACTTTATAAACCTTACAAACTTTATAGACTTTATGAACGAAGGTGTGCTTTCGCACACCTTTTATTGTAATTGAAAATTAATAGGAACCGTGAAAGATACTCTCACCGGTTTCTGTCTTTGCTTTCCGGGAGTCCATTTTGGCATGGATTGAATGACACGAATGGCTTCCTTGTCTAGGGAAGGATCCACGGATCTAGTGACTTGCACGTTTGAAACGCTACCATCTTTCTCGATGACAAATTGTACAAAAACTTTACCTTGGATGTTATTTTCCTGAGCGATCATCGGGTATTTGATGTGCTTGGAAATCCATTTCTGTACATTGCCTCCCGGGAATTTGGGCATTTCTTCAACGACTGCGAATACTTCGGATTCCCCGGAATATTCATCCCCATACCCGTAGTCTCCTTCGTACCCGTTACCCGTGCCGCTAAAGTCGTAAACTCCGTGGTTGGCAACGTTGGCTTCCACGTCCATGATGTCCAAGTTGTCGTCCAAGTTTATTTCTTCATCTACGATCTCTATCAGGTCGGTTAGCCGGGGTGCGGGAGGTGGTGGCGGAAGAGCGTGTTGTATTCGTTGGGTGACGGGTATGATCTCTTCATCCAATTGTTCTTCCGTGTTTATTACTATGAAGCCTTCTTCCATCTTCACGTCGACTTTCCACTCGAAAGCAAGGAATATGCAGGCTAATGCTACGATTAGTCCGATCTCGAAGAAGATTCCTTTTTTGTTTTCGAGGTTTGCCTTTGATGATTTCTTTACTTCCATAATGTTTATTTATGATGGTTAAGCTTATACCTCTAATATACAAAAAAATAGCCAGAAATCAAAATAAACGAATGGTTTTGTCAGAAAATAGGTGAAAGATGTATAATTATATATATTACTGATTCCCAGTATAAAAAAGGAGCGGCATCCAAATGTCGCTCCTGAAGGGGAAAGGGTCTGATTTCCCTATTTTTTTTTCTTGATAGCACCTTATTTTGTCTCTTCGTCTATCTCGAAATCCCGGTACAAGAAATCGTTGAATGGGAAACGTGCCGAGTGAATGTCTTTGGCAATATCGTATATCTTTTCTTTCAATTCCTCGATATTTTCTTTGGATTTAGCTGAAATGTACACGGTTTCTCCTTCCTGTTTGGACATCCACATTTGTTTCAAGTCCTCTAGGCTATAGTTTTTCCGTTCGATAGGAGTGAGATCGTCTTCCTCCTTTTTCGTGTACGTGAAGGCATCTATTTTATTGAATACGGTAATCGTGGGTTTAGAATTATCCATTAGCTCTCCCAGCGTTTCATTTACAACCCGGATTTGATCCTCGAATTGGGGATGTGAGATGTCGACTACATGCAAAATGACATCTGCTTCTCTCACCTCGTCCAGCGTGGATTTGAATGATTCCACGAGGTGGTGGGGAAGTTTACGGATAAAACCGACCGTGTCCGCCAGTAGTAGCGGGACATTTTTTATGGCTATCTTGCGTACCGTGGTATCTAGGGTTGCGAAAAGCTTGTTCTCGGCGAATACTTCCGATTTGCTCAGGAGATTCATGAGCGTGGATTTACCCACGTTGGTATAACCCACTAAGGCTACTCGTACGAGTTTTCCGCGGTTTTTCCGTTGTGTGACCATCTGTTTGTCAATCTTGGCTAACTGCTCTTTCAGGCGGGTGATTTTGTCCCGGATGATGCGTCTGTCGGTCTCGATTTCACTTTCACCCGGACCGCGAAGTCCGATACCTCCTTTTTGTCTTTCCAAGTGAGTCCACATACCCGTCAGACGAGGAAGTAGGTATTGATATTGTGCCAGTTCAACTTGAGCTTTTGCTTCTGCCGTACGGGCTCTTTTGGCAAAAATATCCAAGATGAGATTGGTGCGGTCAAGGACTTTTCTTCCTTTTAATTCTCGTTCCAAATTTCTGATTTGTGTCGGGCTTAGTTCATCATCAAAAATGATCAAGTCAATATCGTTATCTTCAACGTATGTTTTGATCTCTTCCAATTTTCCTTTACCGACAAAGGTAGCCGTTACCGGTTTATCCAAGTTTTGCGTGAATATTTTCACGGTTTCCGCTCCTGCCGTTTCTGCTAGGAAAGCGAGTTCGTCTAAGTATTCACACATCATGTCGTAGCTGATGTTTTCTGATTGTAGCGCTACACCTACAAGAATGGCTTTTTCTGCTTCTTTTTTCGTGTAAAAATATTCGCTCATAAATAGGAAAAGAAGGGGCTGACGATGATCGACAGCCCCTTGTTATAATTTAACATGTCTTATTTACTGTAACTGGAAGTTGATAGGTACAGTGTAAGATACTCGAACCGGTTTACCTCTCTGTTTCCCAGGTTTCCATTTCGGCATGGCTTTTACCACGCGGATAGCCTCCTTGTCCAAAGATGGGTCAACGGATCTGGCAACTTTCACGTCGCTAACACTACCGTCTTTCTCGATCACGAATTGTACGAAAACTTTACCCTGAATGTTATTTTCTTGTGCGATCATCGGGTATTTTACGTTCTTCGCGATCCATTTTTGTACACTACCTCCGGGGAACTGCGGCATATCTTCTACTACTTGGAAAATATCAGCTTCTCCATCACTCTCTTCTTCTCCCCAGCTGTCTCCGTCGTAATCGAAGTTATAATTACTCTTGTTTTCAACATCTGCTTCAACGTCGTCGATTTCAAGTTCCTCGTCAATACTTAATTCATCTTCCACGATCTCGATCAAGTCCGTCAATTTCGGGGCTGGAGGAGGAGGTGGGGGCGGTTTCATCATTTGTTGAGTAATAGGAATGATTTCCTCCTCAACCTGCTCTTCTTGGGTAATAACAAACCCTTCTTCTACTTTCGTGTTGGTCTTCCAGTTGAAAGCACTCAGTAGAATCCCTAGAGCTATAACAAAACCGATCTCAAGGAAAATGGTCTTTTTCCCTTCAAGATCTGCTTTAGGTGATTTTTTTACTTCCATGTTATTAGTTTAATATTATAGTTCTGTTTTTCTCACAATTTGCGTGGGTAAAAATAGTCAAATTCATAATAAACCGCAATATTTCTCTCCTTTTTTTTGAAGAAAATGTTAAAATGATCGCTAAACTTCATTAAAATCTTCTTAAAAGTTTGGGTTGTTGTTCATATCAGGTTGATTTCATGTCGATGATAGCTTGGGAGAGGGAAAGTAAAAAAGGACAACCTTGATCGGTTGTCCTTTTTCGGGATGTTCGTATTGTATGTAAATCACTGTATGTTTCTCTTATTTTAACTGGAATGTGATCGGGATGGTAAACCGAACTCTTACGGCTTTGTCCCGTTGCATTCCCGGAACCCATTTCGGCATGGCCTTAACCACGCGGATGGCTTCTTGTGACAGATCCGGATCAGCGGAGCGTACCACGTTAATGGAACTGATGCTACCGTCTTTCTCTACCACGAATTCAACAAATACTTTTCCTCCGATGCCCATTTCTGCACATCTTGCCGGATATCTTAAATTTTTCCTAAGCCATTTGTTCAAGTCTCCGTTAAAACGAGGCATTTTTTCAACTGTAATAAACGGAAGATCTCTCTCCCCGGGATCATCACCCTCGTCATCATACCCGCTCTGCCAGTCGGTAGCCTTACCCGTTAAAGAGCCTTTCGTGTTTTCGTTATCATCAACAACGTCCATCTCATTTTCAAGATCCATCTCGTTTTCCACGACCTCGATGAAATCCAAAGGTTTCACGGAAATCTTGGGAAGTGGTTGTGAAGCTCTTTGTGGTACAAAAACGGGAAGAACTTCCTCTATATCACTCGTCTCTACTGGAAACGTGATCTCTTTGGCCTCTTCCTGGTAGTATTTTGTCTCAAAGGCAAAAAACACCGTAGCCAAGGCTACAATAAAACCGATCTCGCGGAAAATAAACCGCTTGTTCTCAAGATCGGAACGGGATGTTTTCTTTGCTTCCATGACGTTTATCTTTAAATGTTATTTAAACGTTAATTTGATGTTTCAAAAATAGAAGATAAAAATGATATAAACAAGTTTTTTGCCGAGAAATGTGAATATTTTCTTAAAATTTTTATCTTGTAATTTTAAAATAACGTTAAGATGCCCGTGTTTATTAGGTTTTTTGGATTATTTGTTTTAGAAAAGAAAAATAGTTGTCTCTAACTTTTTTACCTTTGTGTTATGATTGAAGTATTATTTATTCAAATTCCGGCAGGAGCTAATCGGGATAAAATGTTTGTCGGGTTACGATCTGTTGTGTCTAAAGAATGTTATGTCGAAGCCCTCGGGTATGGAAACAAGGAAGTTGCCCTTCGCAGGTTGTTAGGAGAGGCATTGGTTCGTTTTGCTCTGAAAAAATGTTGGAATTTGACCTCGGAAGATTATCGGATTGACCGGGGAGAGAAGGGAAAACCTTTTATTGTGGGTGTAGAAAATGTATTTTTTAATATTTCACATTCAGGGGATTACGTTGTTTGTGCCGTGTCCGACCGGGAGATCGGTATTGATATTGAAAAACGGGCAAAAGCTCGTATGGAAGTTGCGGGACGTTTTTTTCACGGGGAAGAGGTGGCACAATTGAAAATGTTGGAAGAGGATAAGCAGGATCAATTATTTTTTAATTATTGGTCTGTGAAGGAAAGCTTTTTGAAATATATAGGTACCGGATTGGCCCGCCCGTTAAATAGTTTTATTGTTTCGTTTTCCGGGGGAGGTGTGTCTTTATTTGAAAGGGGAAATAAGTTACCGCTATACGTGCATGCCTGTCCGGTGGATGATGGATATGCCTGTCATGTCTGTTGCGAGTACGAAGAATTAACGGGGATACATGAAATCTTTTTAGAAGAGATCACCCGATAGGATGATCTCTGTATTAAGTATTTATAATAAGTCGTGTTTGTACAAGTATTCCGCTATCTGCACGGCGTTTGTGGCGGCACCTTTGCGTAGGTTATCGGAAACTACCCACAGGTTGAGGCTGTTGGGTTGGGAGAAATCCCGGCGTAAGCGGCCCACGAAGACTTCGTCTTTCTCGTTGGCTGTGATGGCCATCGGGTAAAGGTTCTGGGCGGGATCGTCTTGCACGATGATACCTTCTGAATGGGCGAGCAGGTCACGAAGTTCGTCAAGGTCGTAATCCTGTTTGAATTCGATGTTTACACTTTCGGAATGTCCGCCCATGACGGGAACCCGTACGGCCGTGGCGGTTACTTTAATCGTGTCGTCATTTAATATTTTGCAGGTCTCGTTGACCAGTTTCATTTCTTCTTTCGTGTACCCGTTGTCGGTGAATGAGTCGCAATGCGGCAGACAGTTCCGGTCAATTGGGTGAGCGTATGCTTTTTTCACCTCCCGGCCTTCTCGTTCGCCTTCGAGCTGGTTGATTCCTTTCAAACCGCTTCCGGTCACGGATTGGTACGTGGAAACGACGACTCGTTTGACCCCGTATTTCTTGTGAAGAGGGGCTAGGGTGATCAGCATTTGTATTGTTGAACAGTTTGGGTTCGCGATAATCTTATCTTCTTTGGTTAAGGTGTTTGCGTTGATTTCGGGGATCACCAATTTCTTCGTCGGGTCCATTCTCCAAGCTGACGAGTTGTCTACCACGGTAATTCCGGCTGCGGCGAATTGGGGTGCCCATTCCAATGAGGTGTCTCCCCCGGCAGAGAAAATAGCGAGTTGAGGTTTCATGTTGATCGCGTCCCGCATACCCATGACCTTGTAGTTTTTCCCCTTGAAGGTAATTTCTTTGCCTACCGAACGCTCGCTGGCTACCGGTATTAACTCTGTTACCGGGAAGTTTCTTTCTTCCAGAACCTGCAACATTTTTCTTCCGACTAATCCTGTTGCTCCTACTACTGCTACTTTCATCGTGTATAATTTGATTTAATGATTAGATTCCCTTTCCGGGAGTCTTTTTATGAGTTAGGTTATATTAACGCCTCAAAAGTAGTGAATAAGCATTGCTTGAACAATAGGGGCATGTTATTTTTTCAACAATCATACGGGATGTTAAATTCTTAACTCTTTTTAATCATCTAATCATAAAATCACTTAATAGGAAATCATAGAATCACTCAATTGAACAGTCCATTCCCCTTTTGAGAATCATCTCTTTATCTTGTTTCTTCAATCCGACCTCGTAATAATTCACGGGTTGGTCGTGGTCTCCGAGGTACATACGTGGTCTCCGGACAAAACCGGGATTGACGAGCGAGTAAGTGGAGTCAAAATAAGGGGTCTGAATCTCGGCCATATTCAACAGGGTATGGAAGATTGAGGCGTTCGAAGAAATGGGGGCGCTACTATTGTAACGTGCGACCTCGTACATCCTCGGCCTAGCGTCGATGTAATTATCCGAGAACCACATCAGGAATGGAATGTGTATCTGGTAATAGGTCGGGATCGGTGAGGCGTGCAGGAATCTTTTCCGGCTGTCGTCCAGTAAATCCTCCCCGTGGTCCGGCGAGTAAATCATGGTAGCATCAGCTCCCGAGTTCTTCAATATCCCGATCAGGCTGTGCAGGAAGTAATCCGTGTACAGGACACTGTTGTCGTAAGCGTTGATGAGTTGGTCCTTGTTTTTGTACTCGACTTCCGTGGCGTTGGCCGGTTGGAATTTGGCAAATTCTTCCGGGTAACGTTCTTTGTAGTTGAAGTGTGATCCGTAGGTGTGGAAGACAATAAATAGGTTCTCGCTCAACGAATCCACGTATTGCTGTATCAACGGGAGCATTTCTCCGTCGAATTTATTGACCGTGATTAACCCTCCGTCCGCTTGTGGACGTACATTGACATGAATGTCTGCCTCCGCGGCAAAGTAATCCGTGAATGATCGGTTCGGTGTCTGGTTTGACAGGAATATTGTTTTAAACCCGGCCTCTTTGAAGGCAGTTACGATGCTTTTATGCGTGTAGAGGTACTCGTAGTGGCAAGCGTCGGCGGCGGACAAGATGAGTGGTACGCTTTTGTGTGTCGTGTTAGATTGTGTTAAGGCATCTTTGTATAGTACCAAGTTATCCTCGTTTTTCAATAGCGGGTTGGTTTCCCGATGATACCCCCACAGTTCCCAGTTTTCAGCCCTTCCAGCCTCCCCGATTACCAGCACGTATATTTCCCGGCGTTGATGAACGGAATCACGGGTGGCATGATAGACGAAATCTTTCGAGGTGACGGGGTAGTTCATGCTGCGGTTCCATTTCACTCCCGCGTAATACAGGTTATACATCACGTTTGCCGGGTATATATCTGTTTTTACCTCGTAGGTGTTATCCCGGTGTTTCTCGAAAGCGACCAGTCCGGAACCAATGATAAAGAAGATGATTCCCCACGTGATCATGTGCTTGCGGAATACGGCAGTACGTTTCACTTTATGGTGTACGGCAATAGAGGCCAGCACGATAACGGGGATATAAAGGACGCAGACAATGATAATGGAGGGCCATATATTTCCCAGCAATTCCCCGGCCTCGGAGGCGTTCGTGGTGGGTAGGTTCAGGAACATATCAACAGCGATGACCGACTCTCCGAAGAGATAGAACAAAACGAGCTGGAAGGCGTGTAAGATCAGTACCGGAATCAGTATCAATTGCATGAGCCCCGCCCGTTTGAACAGGGAGAACACGACCATATAAACACCAAGTGGTAACAGGATCAAGATGATCTTGCCTAGTCCGGAGAGAGGTTCAGTGAAAAGCAGACAGAAATTCGGGACTAAATTCAATGCGATAAAGAGCCAAAACAATAGTTTTGGCCGTTTCACGAAATTCACGATCCCTTTAAAAAGCTTCGTTAATGCCGAAGTAGAATGCGCTGACGCCTTTGCCGAATCCATAATCTAATCTTACGTTTACTCTGTTTTTAAATTCCCAGCGATAACCTATTCCGTAGGTCGGCAGGGTTTGCTTCCATTTGAATTTGTCCATGTCGGGGAACACGTTTCCGGCTCCTGCCCATGCGGTGATTCCGTGGCGGTTGTATATCTTCTGGCGATACTCTACCTGAAATTGTATCAGGTCGTTGTCCCGGTATCTTCCCTCGTAATACCCTCGCATGGCGTATGATCCTCCCATGAGGGAAACCATGCTCCAAGGGGTATTCCCGTAGTTGAATGTTCCTTGTAGTTGGGTTGCCAAGATAGCCCCTTTCCATATTTTCTGGTAGTATCGGAAGTCCACGCTTGTGCGTTTGAAACTATCGTCATTTCCCAGCCATCCGGGGAAGAATTGTTGTTCCAGTTGGGCGAAAAAGCCTCTTGCCGGGTTCGGGATAAAGTCTCGCGAGTCATAAGATATAACGAGTCCCGGTCCGAAGGTGTTCACGTTTTTCTTGGCCCCGTTGAGGAACGTGATGTCATCGAAATTCCTTGCCGTGACATTGCGGAACATGAGGTTTGCCCCGGCGTACAAGTTGGGTGCGAGTTTGTATAGAAGTTCCAGTTTTACCTGTTGTTCCAATCGTTTGTACTCTGTCTTGTGATCCTCGTCTTTCCCCGCATCGTAGCCGATTCCCCAGTATTCACTGGGAAACGAGAAAAAGTACATATTGATGTTTGCCCGGAAACGGTCTTTCGGGAAAATCATGTTGCCCCGGATACCTAGCAGGTAAAAACCCGTGGTCGTGACATCCCCGTAAAGGGAAATGTTTGACGGGGAGATGGTTTTATCTTCCCGGTCGATGCGGAACAGTCCGGATGCGACCACGCCGAGTCCCAGTTTCGTGTCACTCGAAAAGTGCGGCCCGCCGATGATGGAGAAGTCGAATTTCTTTTCTTCTTTCACCTTGTTCGATTGCTCGAAATAACGATAGAGACGGTGAAAGAATCCATTCTTCAACGTGTCAGTTGTATTGTTCAGCGAATCTCTTGTCACGAGTTCCCCCGCCATGATGTCATGGAACGGGATAAACAATAAAAGGCATAACGACAATGCACATATTATTCGTTGAATCATATAATTAACCTGTAAAAATGTTTATAATCATTCATCTTGCGTCTTCTTGTACGCAATATCTATGCCAATTGTTTGCAAGGACGAATAATCATTAACGAGAAATAGGGGAAGTCTTTGCGTGTGATGTCGTTGTAAGCAGTCGTGTGTAGCTCGTCTGACGTGCCTACATTTTCGTAATAGTGGTACTCGTAGCAGGGACTTTTTTGCATGAAACGGTGTATTTCTTCCGTGCATTGCGAGAGTTTCATGATCACCACAACATGACCGTTGGAAAGAAGGGTGTCCAGTTCTTTGGCGGTGGTTATTCCCGGTAGGACGACGAGTTTTTCTTCTTGTTTCACAATGTGAAGGCCCGAGATGGCTCCTGCCGCAATAAAAGCAGGGACACCGGCCACGGTGGTAACGGGAAGGTTCATGGAAGCGAGTCTGTCGAACATGTAATTCACGGAAGAGTAAAAACCGGAATCCCCTTCCGCCGTGATGGCAACGTTTTTACCCGTGGCGACAAGGGATGCTATTTCCGTGCAAAGGGCATCATAGGCTTGATTGGCAAACGTGCGATCCTTGGACATGGGGACGTGGAAAAGTCGTATTCGTTCCATGGCCACGGGCAGGGCTTGCAGGATGTCCCGGGAACGGGATTTGGTCTGTGTGCCGGGACAATAGATAATGTCCGCTCCCTGTAAGGCTTTTAATGCCTTCAACGTGATCAATTCCGGTTCTCCCGGTCCCAACGATACTCCCACGATTTTTCCTTTCATGTCTAAATTAGTTTGTAAAGTTTATAAGGTTCATAAAGTTTATAAGGTTTATGGTCCCTTGTGAGGTGCTTAGTTCACGGCAACGGAAGTTGCCGACAGGCTTCGTCCGAAGGACACCCCGTTACTTTATAAGCTTTATGAACCTTACAAACCTTATGAACTCTTTTTCTTCGTTGCAAAAGTCGCTAAAAAAGGAATAGCCTCAAAATAATATTTATATATTTGCAGGCGTCTTGGTGCTTTCATGTTGGAAGAAAAGGGAATCCGGTGAAATTCCGGGGCTGTCCCCGCAGCTGTAAAGTCATTGCCCGTCCGAGAGGGCGGATCTTTTCGTTAGGCCACTGGTGATACCGGGAAGGGGAAAAGATGACAAGCCAGAAAACCTGCCATGAGACGTGATTAATTAATACTTTCGGAGGAAAAGAAATGAATGTAGTGCGTTTTTTTTATCTTTTATGCTTTTGTAGTGTTCTCTTTTGTTGCAAGTCGACTTCACGCAAACAGTCGTCGGGAGAACAGACCGTGAAAGGGAAGGTCGATACGGTTTCCCGGATTCATATTAAGTATGCTAAAGGTTTTTGGTTGGAGGAACGTGAGGGGTACGTGGTACTGAACATCAAGGACCCGCAGGAGAGTAGTCATACTCATTACCAGTACGCTTTGGTTCCGCGTGGATCGACGGTGCAGACCCCAAAAGATTTACCGGTGGTGGCGTTGCCCGTGCGGAGTGCCATTTGCATGACTTCGTTGCAGCTCTCCAATTTCATCAAGTTGGGGGCGATGGATCGGGTGGTGGGAATCACGAGTACTCGTTTCCTGTTTAACAAGGATATGCAACGGCAGGTGGACGAGGGGCTAACCCGTCGTATCGGTATCGAGGGAAATTTCGATAACGAGGTGATTATGAGTATTAATCCCGACCTGATGTTGATTTCCCCGTTCAAACGCGGGGGGTATGATGCCGTGAAAGATATTGGAATCCCGCTGGTGCCTCATCTCGGTTACAAGGAGATGACACCGCTCGGTCAGGCCGAGTGGATCAAGTTTGTCGGCCTATTATTGGGGATGGAGGACGTGGCGAACCGGGAGTTCGATCGAATCGAGCAACGTTATAACTCTTTGAAAGCGATGGTGGGAGAGGTGAAGTATCGTCCCGTTGTATTTAGCGGGGAGTTACGTGGGGGTGTTTGGTATGCCGTGGGAGGAAAGAGCTTTTTGGCGCAATTGTTCCATGATGCGGGGGCGGATTATTTCTTGAAGGATGATCCCCGTTCTGGTGGTGTGACGCTTGATTTCGAGACCGTGTACAATCAGGCAGAGAGTGCCGATTACTGGCGGATAGCGAATAGCTTTGCCGGGGAGTATTGTTACGAGGCCCTGAAGGCGCAGGACGAGCGTTACGCGGACTTCAAGGCGTTCAAGGAAAAACACGTGGTCTATTGTAATATGCGGGAAAAACCGTTCTACGAGAGTATGCCTGCCGAACCGGAAGTCGTGCTGGCGGATATGATACGGGTGTTCCACCCGGAAATCCTTCCTGATCATGAACCGGTGTATTATGATATTTTAAAAAAGTGAGCCGATGAAGAGAGGTAAGTACACGATACTCGTTTTTGCGATCACGATTTCCATTCTCGTGTTCTTGTTGTTAAACTTGTTGCTGGGTTCAGTGGCCATCCCGTTTCGTGCGGTTTGGAATATCTTGACGGGAGGCGAGGGAGATCCGGTGGCATGGCAGAATATTATATTGAAATCCCGTCTTCCCCAAGCGTTGACCGCTTTGGTGGCGGGTGCGGGACTTTCGATAAGCGGTTTGCAGATGCAGACGATTTTCCGCAACCCGTTAGCGGGGCCGTCCGTGTTGGGTATCAGCTCGGGGGCAAGTCTCGGCGTGGCGTTCGTGGTGTTACTTTCCGGTCAACTGGGTGGGGTGGCATTAAGTCGTCTCGGTTTTATCGGGGAGGTAGCCCTGTCGATTGCGGCTATCGTGGGAGCCTTGTCGGTGATGGGGCTGATCGTGCTGGCATCCCGGAAAGTGGCGGGGAGCGTGACATTGTTGATTATCGGGGTTATGATCGGGTATATCGCTAACGCGGTGATCGGGGTGTTGAAGTTTTTTAGCGTGGAAGAGGATATTAAGGCTTACGTGATCTGGGGATTGGGAAGCTTTGCCCGGGTTTCGGGTAACCAGATGATGCTGTTCGTGACGATCATGGCCGTGATTATCCCGTTATCGTTTTTGTTGATCAAGCCATTGAATTTGCTGATGTTGGGTGATGGTTATGCCCGTAATCTGGGGTTGAATATCAACCGGGCCCGGGTGTGGGTGATTACCTGTGCCGGGGTGTTGACGGCAATCGTGACGGCGTATTGCGGGCCGATTATTTTCCTTGGGTTGGCGGTACCTCACTTATGCCGGGCAATTTTCCAGACATCCGATCACCGGGTGCTGATGCCGGCCTCGATGCTCGTCGGGGCATCGCTGGCATTGCTCTGCAACTTGATTGCCCGCTTGCCGGGATTCGAGGGTGCGCTACCCGTGAATTCCGTGACGGCATTGGTGGGTGCGCCCGTGGTAGCGTCGGTGTTGTTTAGGAAGAGGAAAAGGCGAGATGCGGTGGAGTTTTAGGGATTCAGTGATTTCGTGATTTATGATTTTAGATTTACAACTACCCCCACCAGCTCCCCCTTGCATAGGGGGTGAGACGAACGAAAGAAGTCGCTTTTATGTTTCAATGTAGCGCATTCTCCCCCTGTGTAAGGGGGAGTTAGAGGGGGTAGTTAATACGTTTTCAGTTATAACAAGTATGAAACAGGCAACCATTCAATTAAGGAATCTGGCGATCGGGTACAAGGGAAAGAACGACACGAAGGTGGTGGCGAGCGATATTTGCACGGCGATTAACGGCGGGGAACTGACCTGTCTGCTGGGGGCAAACGGGGTAGGAAAATCCACGTTGTTGCGCACGCTATCCGCTTTCCAACCCAAGTTGGAGGGAGAGATTGATATTATGGGGCGGGAGATTGGCACGTATTCCGACAAGGAGTTGTCCCGCACGATTGGCGTGGTACTGACGGAGAAATGCGATGTCCGGAACATGACAGCCCGGGAACTGATCGAGATGGGACGCGCTCCCTACACGGGTTTCTGGGGTACGTTGCACGGGGAGGATCGGGAGATTGTCGAACGATCAATCGCTCTCGTGAAGATCGAAAATCTGGCGGATCGTATGGTTCACACGTTAAGTGATGGCGAACGACAAAAAGTGATGATTGCCAAAGCGTTGGCACAGCAAACGCCCGTGATTTTCCTTGACGAGCCGACGGCATTCCTTGATTTTCCAAGTAAGGTGGAAATCATGCAGTTACTTCACCAGTTGACCCGGGAGACCGGAAAAACGATATTCCTTTCGACCCATGATTTGGAGCTAGCCTTGCAGATCGCCGACAAAATCTGGCTCATGGATCGCCAACACGGCATCACGATCGGCACGCCGGAGGATTTGGCTCTTGAGGGACATTTGAGCGGTTTCTTCGCTCGCAAAGGAATTGTTTTCGACATGGAAACCGGATTGTTTCGCGTGGAAAACCAGTATTCATCCCAAGTGCGGTTAGTGGGCCACGGTCAGAAATACGCCATGGTGCGTAAGGCGTTACAGCGTAACGGCATCTTGGCAAACCGGAACGTGGAATCGAGCGTGTGGGTAGAAACGGGAGATTTAACAACTTCCGGTTTCCGGATCTGCCGGGAAGGGGAAAACGTGATTGAAGTGGGAACAATCGAGGAACTACTGGAACAATTGAAAATGGAAAATTGAAAATGAAAAAGACTACCCCTCTGGCTCCCCCTTGCACAGGGGGAGAAACGAACGCAAGAAAGCGCCTCAATGTTTCAATGTAGCATGTCCTCCCCCTGTGCAAGGGGGAGTTAGAGGGGGTAGTTGGAAAGATTGGAGCTAAAAGATAAAAACTAAAAGATAAAAGTAGAATAAACCTGTAACTTGTAACTTGCTAACCTGTAACTCGCCAAAGGCGAATCCCGGCTGAAATCTTAAATCTAAAATGAATAAACCTGTAACTTGCTGAGGGCAAAAAAATAAGGCAGATCCTTATTCAGATCCGCCTTATTTCTTTTGCGGTTATACACTTTCTTGGATTTGTGTACCCGGTTGATGTTCACCGGGTGGAGATGTTCTCGGATCTCCTCGTCCCGCCGAGCTTTTCTCATGGCTTTGAGGTAGTCGGCCCGGGTAATTTTAAACTTGCTTTTCATGCTTCAATTGTTTTAACGTGTTTCCAGTCACGTGTTTTTCAAGTACAAAGATAGCATTTATTTTCGGGATTATTCCGTGTCGGGAAGTGTGATCGCTTTATCCTCGGAAAAGGCCGTGTTATCTGCGCGTGCAAAGAATGGGTGGATACATACTTCACCGTCGTCATCGCGAAGGATGATTTCGCATTTCCCGTCTCTACGGGTAGCCCCGGTTTCTTTTTCGAGCGTGAAAGTGTCGCGGTAATCCGCATAGAATATACCTACCATCATGCGGTCTGTCGGGGCTGCGGAGGGTTCATCCCGCGGATCGTCCCACGTGATGGAGACAAGCGTACCGTTCCGTGTCGCTCGTAGGTTGAGGGGGAGGGCGAGAGGGCCAAGACTGACTTGAAAACCTTCCATATCAAGAATTTTCCCCTTTTCGTCTAGGTATTTATAGTTGGTTGATTGTATCAGGTTATCATCGGTCATCCCTCGTTGGGCCGCGGCAATCTTCCAGACGGGTAGATCCCCAAATCTCTTGCGAATGAAGGCGAACATGTAGCGGGCAAAGGTGAATTTGGTGTTATTTTTCCTTTGTTGCGGTGTTCGATCAGGGATAATGTTGCCGTTCTCGTCTTTTCTTATCTTTTTCTTGAGAGTAATGCGCTTACTCGGGCAGGCTTGTAACTTGCCAAGCCTGTAATAATAGGTGATGCCTCCCACTCGGAAGCGTTTTTTCGGGGTTAACGAGGTGCCTTCTACTTGCATGATGATGTTTTTAGTGTTTTCGTGCGTGATTCGGAGATTCTTAAACTATTCACTTACTTCCCTCCGGTCCTTCGCTAATGTAAAAATAATCATTTAATTTGATATAAACAATACTTATACTGTATAAGTAGTATATGAATAGTAGAAGAGCAGTAGAAGAGCAGTAGATAAACTAAAGAGAGGCCAAAGAAGAGCCAGCGAAGGATTGGCGAAGAGCTATCGTTGGCTATGTTCGGGAACTAGCATAATATCTAGACTGGCGTGTGGAAGTAGTGGACGGCAGACGGCGAGACAGCGATCAACAAGTAGGGCGAAAAAGGCCGGGGTGTCGGCAAAAAGTTCCCAAAGTTCACGGGCAAGGGTTATTCCGGCGATGCGGGCAACGCTTTCCGGGGAGCAGTGGCTTTCACGGGCGAGGGTGGCGATGAAGTCCCGGTTCATGATGACGTTGCGGCTATGCGTGTCCAGATGTCCCTCGGCGAGCTTGACGGCTTTACCGATCATGATGCCCATCGTGAGGTGGGTGATGCCTTCCTCTTCGGCAAGACGGAGGGTATCTCCGATATAGTTGCCGTAATGTACGAAGGCTTGCGGTGGGAGGTGGGGAAAGCGGGAGCGGAGGTAATTTTCGCTCTTGGCTCCGGAGTTGATAACGAGTTCCGTGCATCCAAGGGCCCGGGCAACTTGTATCTCTTTGCGTATGGAGTTGACAAAAGCCTCGGAGGAGAAGGGACGGACGATGCCGGAAGTACCGATGATGGAGATTCCCCCGGTAATACCGAGTTTGGGATTGAAGGTTTTTTGAGCGAGTTCGCTACCTCCGGGTACGGAAATGCGGACGGACACGCCGGACAACGTACCATGAGTGCGAAGCAACCGTTCGATCTCACCGGTGATCATGCAGCGGGGTGTTGGGTTGATGGCGGGATCGCCAACGGGTATGCCGATGCCGGGAAGGGTGACCGTACCGACGCCTTCGCCGGGCAGGAATCGCACTCCGGGAATGTCTGTGAGAGAGACGGTGGAAAAAATGGTGTAGCCGTTCGTGACATCCGGGTCGTCTCCGGCATCCTTGGTAACCCCGCAGGTGCAACTATCTTTGGTGAGAACGCACGAACTGACGGGGAGCGTTACCGTTTCTCCATCGGGAAGGGTAATCGTGGCGGAGTGTTGCGGAATTCGTGAAAGAAGGCCTTCGAGGGCAGCACGGGTGGCGGCGGTGGCACACGAGCCGGTGGTGAACCCGCTACGGAGAGGGTAAAAACCGGGAAGGAGGCGTTCCACGCGGTAGCGCAAGCCATGTTAACCGGTCTCGACGTAGAAACTGTCGGGGAGCGGCGGACGGCGAATGACGATGACCGGGATGCCCAGTTGCCGGGCTGCGGTGATTTTTTCCTCGTAGTACCCGGATTCACCGCTTTCTTTGGTAAGGATAGCCCCGGGACGTAGCTGGCGGAACAGGGTTAGTTCGTCCTGTCCCTCCTGCCAGAAAAGGAGGTTTTCTGCGGGAAATCCTGCCCGGCGGGCGATCTCCCGGGAGTCATCCCGGTCGAGGACACGGAAATGGCAGGGATGTTTTTCCCAGTAACGTTGTAGTTTGGTTATGGTCTGGACCCCGGAAAGGGCCAACAGATCACGTATTTCGTGAGATTCGAGGTAATCAATGGCGTCATCGAAGGTGTCACACCACACGAGCGATTCGTCTCGTGGCGGATAACGACGTTCGAGGCGTATGACGGGCAGATCCAGTTGTTCGGAAACGGCAGCCACGGTGGTGTGGAGCAAAGAGGCGAAGGGATGGGCGGCGTCGATGATGAGGCATATGTCGTGTGTCGAGCAAAATTCCATCATGGCGTCATGATCCATGCCTCCCGCTACCCGGGTCCCATGTTTACATTCGATTTGCTGAGCATTGCCACGGGTGGAGTAGTAGTAGGGACTACCTGCCTCATCGAGTACTTTTACCGCTGTTCTTCCTTCTGTTGTTCCTCCGAAAATGAGAATCATGACGTTTTAATTTTAGATTTAAGATTCCAGCCACGCAAGGCCTTGCTAATTTTAGATTTTAAATTTTAGATTCCAACCGGGATTCGCCTTTGGCGAGTTACAGGTTTCTTTTACTTTTATCTTTTAGTTTTTATCTTTAACCTTTTCGACTACCCCCTCTAACTTCCCCTTACACAGGGGGAGGATGCGCTACATTGAAACATTGATACGATTTCTTGCGTTCGTTTCTCCCCCTGTGCAAGGGGGAGCCAGAGGGGGTAGTCTTTTTCATTTTCAATTTTCAATTCTCCATTTTCAATTTCTAAACAGGTGTTTGAACTGGTGTGAATAGAGTTTCGACAGGCCTTGTCGGTTGTCGATGGCGTCACCCACGACGATCATGGTGGTGAGGGTGAGGTTATTCTCTTTCACGATCTTCGCCAAGTCTTGCAATTCTCCCCGGTATATCCGCTCGTCTTTCCACGTGAGATGGTAGCAGGCGGCGACGGGGGTGGTTGGCGGGTAGTGTTGCATCAGTTCGGATTGCACTTGATCAACGATAGAGGCACTGAGAAAGATGCACATCGTGCTTTGCGAACGGGCCAGCAGGTGGAGTTTCTCTTTTTCCGGCATCGGGGTACGCCCTTCTCCGCGGGTAAGAATGATTGTCTGCACTTTTTCGGGGATGGTGAACTGTGACTGCAAGGCCGCTGCCGCTGCAAGGAAAGAGGATATACCCGGTGTGATGTGGTAATCCATGCCGTATTCGTCAAAGAAAGCCATCTGTTCCTGAATGGCTCCGTAGATGCAGGGGTCCCCGGTGTGCAGGCGCACGATAAAGAGACCCCGGTCATAGAATTCTTTCATGAGAGCGAATTGTTCTTCAAGGGTCATGTCGGCAGAACTGCGCACGGTGGCACCGGGTTTGGCGTAGTACGTGAGTTCCACGGGGACAAGACTGCCGGCGTAGAGGATGAGGTCGGCTTGTTCAAGGAAGTGCTTGCCTTTAACGGAGATCAGTTCCGGATCTCCGGGGCCGGCCCCGACGATCTCGATGAATCCCCGGCGTTCGACAGTACGATTCATGGCAACGGCAAAAGTAAAGTCATTGCCCTCACTGAGTTTACCTTTCTGTTTTTCAAGGAGCAGACGGGTATTCCCGGTAGATTTCAGGGCGGCGGCCTCGGCGACGCTGGGGGAAGAAGTTACTTCACGTACTTTCTCCGAGGGGTTGGGAACGGAGATGTTCCGGAGTTCGTCGGGCGAGTACGAGTCCATTGAAAGTATTAAACTGTGAGTAAGAAGGTCGACAACAGGTTCATCCTTTTTGATGTCAATCGTCGCGAGGTTCGTGAGACTGGTCGGGGAGATTCCCGCCTCGATAAGACGTGCGGTGATGTATTCCCGTACACCCGACGGGTCACAGTTTTCCCGACACCCAAAACCGAGGGAAAGCACGTGTGGGCGATAGTAGAGGGTTGGGATAACGACGGGGTAGATGAAGGGGCTGACGATGAGCAGGGCCTCGTAACGATTCTGGTCTATTTTCTGAAAGGAGTTGTAAATGTCGACGTGAGGCGGTGCGGTACGTTCGAGGTTCCGGGTTCCGCTATCTTGGATGTCTAGGAGTAGGGCCACGGGACGGCGGTTGACGAACTTGTAGATGATTTCATTCATCGGCCCGACGGGTTCCGGGATCCATCCCTCGAACCTTTCGTGAATGGTGTCGAGGGCCCAGAGGTCGTTGTTGTCGCTTTGGGTGGTGATGACGGGGACGGCTCCGAGTATGGCAGCGAGCCGACGAGTAAGGGCATTGGCCCCACCGACGTGACCGGAGAGGACAGAAATGGCGTTCCTACCCATGGAGTCGATGCAGACGACGGCGGGGTCCGTGTACTTGGATTGCGTGCAAGGGGCGATGGCCCGGACACAGATGCCGAGAGCGCCGATAAAGACGAGACCTTCGTAGCGGGTAAAGTTGGTGGCGATGAAGGCCGGGATGGAGTCGATGGAGGTACAGGGATTTGCCTCTCCTTCGCCTGCGTAGAATAGTTCTGTTCCGGGAAGTTCCCGGTGTATGGTAAGGGCTGGTGCCAGTCCTTGACGGGAGGCTATGATGATGGCTATTTTTTTCATGGGATTATATTTTTTGTGCTTTCATGATTAATATGGGGTTGTGGTTGTCGATGGCCACGTGTTGGGTGCTGACGAGAGTGAAGCCGTGTTGTTTGACGGTTTCGGCGAATAATTCCTGACTTTGCTTAGAGACGGAATTGAAGACGATAATTCCGTCCGGGAGCAGGTGTTCGCTGACTTTCCGGACGATTTGATCCATGTGGCCGCCGTGGCCGCCGATGAATACGGCGTCGGGGGCGGGAAGGTCGTCTAGTTCAGCCTGCAGGAAGTCTCCGATGCGGGTGATGATGCCGGGCGTCCCGAAACGGGCAGCGTTGAGTTCCATGAGGCGCTTGCCCTCGGGGCGTTGCTCGAAAGCCACGACGTGCAGGTGAGGGAACTGGAGTTTCGCCTCGATGGAGACGGAACCCGTGCAGAACCCGATGTCCCACAGGGTTTGATGGCGACGAAGATCCAGTTGTGCCAGCGTGAGCAGGCGGATCGGTGCTTTCGTGATCATGTTGACACGTCCGTCGAGCAGTTCGAAGTCGCTTTCGGGAATGCCGAAATGCCGCTGACGCTCGTACGTGCGGTAGAGAATGAGGCAGTTCGGGTGTCGGAAGGTGAGGGTCGTGGCATCATCGGGAATGAGGACACGGACGGTTTCGGTGTCACTGCCGAGGGCTTCACCGACGTACATGATGTAGTTGTCATACCCGTAACGGAGCATACGTTCGGCGATGGTGGTCGGCGTGTGTTCCCGGTCGGTAAGCACGCCGATTTTCTCCTGTCCCTCGATGAGTGCTCGGTCGAACTCGTGCCACGGTCTCCCGGTGAGGGAAACGACGTGCATATCATGGTAGGGGAGCAGGAGGCGGTGAGCCAGTGTCTGCAAGGAGTTGAACGTGGGAATCAGGGTGATCTTGGCGTCGGGGAGACGTTTGAGTACGGTGTTGGCGAAACCGAAAAAGAGTGGGTCCCCGGAGGCGAAAACAACGATGTCCGGGTGGTTCTCGTATTGGCGGAACACCTCGTCCAGCGGGACGGTGATGTCGATCCAGAGGTGGGCCTCCGGCAGGTTGTCACGCATGATCTCGTGGTGCCTTTTCCCCCCGGAAAAAACGTGATGGGTGGCGATGGCCGCCCGGGCCTGTTCCGGTAATTCGGGATGATCCTTGTCATCTATACCGATGATTGTGAAGTTATTCATTTTAGATTTAATAATTTTAGATTTAACTCTCTCCCGGTTCCGCCGTACTCCCTCTATAAACAGAGGGAGAGTTGGATTACTCACCATCTTCGGGAATG
>ULVU01050525.1_pt1 | contig 67490 bp, 44 predicted proteins | sample 1959731 | NCBI WGS metagenome assembly ULVU01 (sample SAMEA4835794, study PRJEB28245) | human gut metagenome | biome: gut microbiome; material: fecal sample | place: Denmark | collected 2008 | reverse complement strand
CGCTACTCACTAAGTAGCCTCATCCCACTTTCGACACATAATTATAGACACAACCAAAGCAAGTGCTATTCACCTCTGTCATTTTTTCCAAAGAGAAACTTCTCAGATAAATCTGGGTGGTCTTGATGGACTTATGCCCCAATAATTCACTGATCATTTCTATAGGGACATTTTGCTCTTTCAATGCCATGGCGAAGGAATGGCGGATCGTATAAGAGGTAACATCCGATGCTATTCCAGCGGCCTTTTTCAACGCCTTCAAATTTCGATTGAACCGGGATAGGGCCGCATTGTATTCGAGATATGCCTCATAGCCCGTCTTCGTTCCACTCAAAAAAGGGAATAAATAGCCTGAGGCCGGCCTCTTGTCACCCATTAATTCCTTGCGCATCAATTCTGCCGTATCCAAAATTTCCAGTCTCATCGGTGTGCCTGTCTTCTGCCGATTATAGTCCAATATCCCGTTTTTGATATTCCTTTCTTTTAGGTGGGCGAAGTCCACGAACGACATTCCTGCATACTGAAACAACAGACAAACGACCAGTTGTGTCTCCCTTAGCACCTCACTCTCTACCTTCACCGTCATCAACTTATGTTGGTTCTCTAAGGATAGGGATTTCTTGCGCTTACTCTCCACTCCCGTAAAAACTCCTTGGAACAAACCAGGGATATATTCCGCATCACCATCTTCGATCGCCTTGTTATAGACGCAACGGATACGACGCATATAAGTGGAAACCGTGTTGCACATGCAGCCTTTCTCCAGCAAATAAGCCTCATATCGGTGAAGATTGGCCTTATTAATATCCGAATAGGAAATGTTCTCTGTTCCACTATACTTTATAAAGGAGTTCAACGCATCCTGATAACTTTTGGCGGAGGAATAACGCTTTTCCTCTCGTAACTGGGACATATACCTTCTCACCCCTTCCACGAATCCTTTCTCATCCATATCTCTCTGTTTTTAAATAATATTTGAAATGAATTGACAAATGTAACTCATACTATCTGAATGCAAAAAGAATTACCGAAACACTATCATAATGTTTACTTTCTAAACATATTTTAAACACATACTTTTTCAAAACAGTTACGTTTAAACCAATATTATGGAACTTTAGTACCCAAAATAGCACATTTTTTAGGATATATCCTGAACTTGTATGTATTTAGTCGGCTTATAATTTCTATTTCCCGGCAGATAACCGACATCTACCCGGCATCTAGTTCGGATTATCCGGCACTTGCTCTAATTTAGCTGGGGTCTACTCCTAATCTCAATCTTTTGTACACTGAAAAACGAGACTATATAGAGCCTTTGCGCTCTAGAACGGCAAAAAAGTCGACTGATTTTCAAATATCATTCAGGAGGCATTTATTAGTTTTCTGAAACAAGAGATATAATAATTCGGCGGATATTGATAAAAAGAAGGCAAACTGCAAGTATTTTCCTTCATACACATTCTATTCGTCAGGGCTTAACTACCAGAGAATCGCATATAATAAACACACACCCTATCCTATCTCAAATACAAGAAGCAGAAGGAGAGAGAAATGACAAATTGACAGAATTAAGCCGTATTAATGACTTCTATCGATTGAATACACAATATTAAATTAGCAGAGACTTGCTTGCAGGTGTCGTTTTTTTTCACGAATATTGCAAACCAAACAACCAAATAAACATATTCAGTTTACTAAAGTTAATCTTAAAGAAAGGAGAGCCTATGAAACAGGAACCATCATGAACCATATCTAACAGGGAAACTGGCTGGAAGATATGGCAACATAACCCAGCCAAACAAGTTTCTAAGCGCCTTTAAATCAAATAATACTAACACTAAAACATTACAAATGTATGAATGAAATTTGTAAGGGGAATCCTAACCCCCGATTAAACACAAAAACTAAATTGGGCAGAGTCATGAAGTTAACCTCAATCCCGCTATTTATTTTTACCACAGGGGTATACGCTTCCGTACACTCCCCAAACATGCGCATTAAAAGCGACATCAAGATTATAGAGAAACCATCAATCGTATCCACCCCGCAACAAAACACCCGTCAGATCACCGGAACCGTGATTGATGCTACCGGTATGCCGATAATTGGCGCCAATGTGATGGTAAAAGGGACAACAAACGGGACAATAACGGATATAGATGGAAAATTCACGTTGGAAGTAGCCAAAGACGCTATTTTGCAAGTGTCCTATATCGGTTATATGAACCAGGAGATTCCGGTAGGCAATAAATCGGTTTTAAGCATCTCCTTGCAAGAGGACACACAAAAGTTGGATGAGGTGGTAGTGATTGGCTACGGTACGATGAAGAAAAGTGATATCACGGGGGCTATCTCGTCCGTGAGCGAGGAGAAAATCGCTCGCCAAGCAGTGGCCAATGTTTCTACCGCATTACAAGGTTTGGCTACCGGTGTATCCGTCACTTCCAGTTCCGGATCTCCGGGTTCCGCCGCCACGATCCGTATCAGAGGTGTCGGTACGGTAAACGACGCAGAACCATTGTTCGTCGTGGATGGGATGCCCGTGACGGATATAAACTACCTGAACACATCGGATATACAGTCTATGGAGGTGCTTAAAGACGCTTCCGCTTCCGCTATCTACGGTTCCCGTGGCGCAAACGGCGTAATCCTTATCACTACGAAAAAAGGCGCCGCTGGAAAAACCACCGTTACGCTCGACGCGTATTGGGGTATGAACAAAATATTGAATAATCTCGATTTGATGTCAGGTCCGGAATGGTACGACTATCAGGAGCAGTTGAACACAGTGAGGAGCGTTCCCATCAATTTGGCCCTTGTCAATCGTAATGTTTCCACCAATTGGATGGACGAGATTACGCATACGGCCTTTATGCATAATTACAGTGTCGGCATAAGCGGTGGTAAAGAGAACGACTATAAATTCAATCTGGGCTTGAACTATATAAACCAAGATGGAACGATCAAGAAATCCAACTACGAACGGTTCAGTGTCCGTCAAAGCACGGAAAAAACGGTGCTCAAAGATCATTTGGTAGTGGGTACCAACGCGTCGATCGCAAGATCTACCGACGCAAGTATTAGCGAGCGCAACAGTAGTAATGTGTACGACTCCGACTATGGTGTCGTAAGTAACGCAATCCGTTTGGATCCGGTAACTCCCGCCCAAAACGCAGACGGTTCATATGGTTACTCTCCTTATATTGACTACTATAACCCATTGGCAAGTATCATGTATCGGGATAATCAACGGGAGAAACTTGCTTTCATCGGCAATATGTATGGGGAATGGCAGATTATAAAAGGATTGAAGTTCAAGAGTAGCTTCGGAGCGGAAATCAGAAGAGTAGACAATAAAACCTTCTCGCCTGTCTATGAGGTATCCTCAAGCCAAAGAAATTTAGAGAGTAGTTTATCGAAGTCGCAGACCAAAGGGCATTACTATACGTTCGAGAATACCCTTTCGTATGAGAAAACGTTTGCCGAGAAGCACTCCATATCCGCTCTCGTAGGTTATACCAATGAATGGGGTAAGCAGGAAACCTTGAGCGTAAATGCGAGAGATCTTATCGGAGAGTCGGATAACCTGCATTATATAGACGCTACGCTGGACAAGAACAAGACCACGGCCAGCAATAGCGCTACGGAATATGGTTTGATGTCTTATCTGGGCCGCCTACACTACGATTACAATAACAAATACCTTATTACAGCCACTTTCCGGCGAGACGGCTCCTCTAAATTCTCTTCCAAGAATCGCTGGGGTAACTTCCCCTCGTTCGCTCTAGGTTGGAGAATCGACAACGAACCGTTCTTCCAGAAATTGAACGCCGAATGGGTTTCCTCCTTGAAACTCCGCGGGGGTTGGGGACAGATCGGAAATCAGAATATCACCAATTATGTGGATCGTAGTTTGCTGTCATTGAGTACGCAATACGGTGCTTTATTCGGAGCGAGAGAGAATGAGACCTTGTATCAAGGTATTGCCGTGAGTAGATTAGGCAATCCGGATATTAAATGGGAAACCACGGAATCTCTTAATATCGGTCTTGACGCAAGCTTCTTTAACAGCCGGATGATCTTCAGCTTCGAGTATTATTACAAGACAACGAAGGACATGCTGCTGGCCGCTCCTATGCCTATCTATATGGGATATGCCAGTAACACCTACACCAATATCGGCGAGGCGAACAACCGCGGTATCGAGATGAATCTCGAGTGGAGAGATAAGACCGAAAGCGGCTTCGAATACAACGTGGGAGTAAACATGTCAACCATCCGTAACCGCATGACGAAATTGAATGGTGGCACACCTATTTCCGACGGACCCTTCCGAAACGGAAACATGTACCTCACTTATACGAATGAAGGTATGCCTATCGGCGCGTTCTGGGGCTATAAGACAGACGGGCTTATCCAAACACAGGAACAGCTGAATGCCGTTAAACGGGCGGATTTCCAGCCTAATGCCGAATTGGGCGATATATTGTTCGTTGACACGAACGGCGATGGCAAGTTAGACTCGAGTGATAGATGCATGATCGGTAATCCTATTCCGGATATCATATACGGTATCAATATGGGTATGGCGTGGAAAGGCTTCGACCTTAATTTGCAGTTTGGTGGAACGATCGGTAATAAGATATTTAACGCAATGCGTTATTACACCTACTTCCCGAACGATATAACGAACAAGGATAGAGCGTTAATGAATTATTGGACACCTAACAATACCAATACGAACATCCCTCGCCTGACGGCTACGGACGTAAACGACAATGACCGCTTCTCGGACATGTACGTAGAAAACGGTACTTATTTCCGCTTGAGAAACGCCCAGCTAGGTTATACCCTGCCCGCTTCTCTCACGCAGAGGATAAAACTACAAAAAGTACGTTTTTATGTAAGCGGCCAGAACTTGTTTACGATATCCAGTTACTCGGGTATGGATCCGGAAGTGGGTCAGTCCAGCTCTTTGTCTAGAGGCATAGATTACGGTATCTATCCTCAGAACATTTCATTCACCGGAGGTATTAATGTTACTTTTTAAAATTTATAATGTCATGTTTAAAAACAAATATATCATAGGAATCGTACTAGCGATTTTAACAGGATTCAGCAGTTGTGCAGATTTGGATTTAGCTCCGTTAGGAAGTCCGGAGGCTGGAGAGATATCAGAGGAAAGACAAGCTTTCTTGCGTCTGACCGCTGTCTATTCCGTCATGAAGGACTTCCGTTACACATGGTCAATGCAATGTTTCGGCGACGTGTTGTCGAATGACGCGACCTACAGCGGTTCTTCGAACGACGCACAAACCTTCACGTTGCTGGAGAATTATCAGTATCAAGCGGATCATACCGAGATCTTGAACAAATATCGGTATTCTTACCAATGTATTAATAAGGCCAATTTGTTTATACGGGATATGGAAATGGCAGACGATGCCCTATTCTCGAAATATAACAGGGAACAGATGATCGGTGAGGCCAAGTTTATTCGCGCCTATACTTATTTCGAGCTTGTGAAAACCTTTGGTGGTGTTCCTTGCTATACGGGAGTCTTGGATCTCGATCATGAGAGACTCGGACGTGCGTCTGTCGAAGAGATATACTCGGTTATCGAGCAAGACCTAAACGATGCGGTTAGCGTATTACCTAAGAAAAGTGAGGTGGCTAACTACGAGTCAAGCTATGCGGGAAGGATTACCAAAGGCGCGGCCATCGCCATGCAAACACGTATTTATCTGTATGAGAAAAAATACGATGAGGTAAAAAAGGCATTCGAGAAATTCCAGAATGAGTGCGGGGGTGAGTATAGCTTGGTCGCTCCGGAGGATTACGCTTGGCAATTCTCACTGGACGGCGAGCACTGCTCTTCTTCAATCCTTGAAGTAAATATGTATACTTCCACAACCCAAAGCGGGTATGGCGTTAATAACGGCAACCGTCACGTGCTGATGTCTATGCCCCGAAACATGACGATCGGCTTCGGTTGCGCACAACCTACACAGGCCTTGGCAGACGCTTATGATGCCGAGGGGGATATCATACGAAAGAAGACCACTCTCCTTTCCACGGAAGAGGCCATAGAGATCGAGACCGCGGCCAAAGGCGATGTGGCACCCGTTACGGACGACCGAACCGGTTGGTACAATCGCAAACTATATCTCGCGCCCGGGCAAAGAGAGGAGAATCGGGGAAATAATCAACCCACGAACCTCAGGCTTATCCGCCTCGCGGAGGTATATTTGAACTATGCCGAGGCTTGCTATTTCAGCGGCGATATCGCTAATGCGCAAAAGTATCTGAATGAGGTAAGAAGCCATGTCAACTTGGCTCCTAAAAACCATACAGGAAGCCAATTGTTTGAAGACATCATGAACGAGCGTCATCTGGAGTTTGGAATGGAAGGCTTCCGGTTCTTTGACGTGGTACGTGTAGGATGGGGCGAGAAAGTATTTAACGGAACCAAGAAGGCGGAATTTGGAGCTAAGACTCCTTTCAGCGCCGGTGCGGAAGTATTGCCTATACCTCAAACCGAGATTGATATTAGTGACGGTTTAATAACTAATTAATAAGGAAATAACAATTCGCAAAAATCATAATAGTATGAATAGGAATTTAGTATTGCTCGGAATCTGTCTCTTGGCCGTATCGTTCGTTGGAGAGGTCTTTGGACAGAAGAAAAAACCTCGTATCGGTATTGCCGGTATACAGATAGAAAACAGCGTGTTCGTCCCGAATAGGCAGCCGCTCGTAGGACACCCCGTAAGAATGCCGGACTATCTCAGCCCAGACTCCGCAATGGGACAGGCGGCCACTTGGCTTCCCACGCAGATTGGCTATGGCGGTGGAAGAGGCCCCGTGACAAAAGAATCGTACGACGCATTTGTGGAAAAAACATTGGAGATGATCAAGGCCAATATGCCCTATGACGCTTTCTGGTTTTATAACCACGGAGCTTGTAGCGTGGAAGGCGTAGCCGATCCCGAGGGCGAATTCATGGAGAAGGTGCGTAGCTTGATCGGAAACGATGTCTTGACTACCACCACGATGGACCTTCACGGAAATACGTCTTGGTTGGTAGCTCTCAACTCCGATTTGATTACGACTTATCGTCAAGCACCGCATGCGGATTCTCGTGAATCACATCGGCGAGGGGTTGTCAATTTGTTGGAACGTCTTGAATCAGGGAAAGGGCGTCCGGCATACAAGGCATGGGTTGCTGTTCCTGTCCTAGTTTCCGGCGAATGGTCGAGTACCCGTGTCGAGCCTGCGAAATCGCTGTACGCATTGGTTCCCGAGGTTGAAGCCATGCCCGGAGTGATAGACGCAGGGATCTGGATCGGTTATGTTTGGGGAGACAACCCACGGAACCAAGGAACCGTGATGGTTTACGGTGACGATGAGGAACAGGTTAAAGCCGGGGCGAAGAAACTCGCCCAGAAATTCTGGGATGTCCGTAAGCAGTTCTCGCTGGAAGCTCCGGGATATTCGCTCGAGAAATGTATCGATTTGGCAGTAGCAAGTAAAAAGAAGCCTTTCTTTATCAGTGATATGGGAGATAATCCCGGTGGAGGTGGTTCAGGTGAGGTCACTTGGACTTTGGCGAGGCTCTTGAAACGCCCGGAATTCCAGACCGATAAGGGAAAGAGCGTTCTTTATTGCTCCATCCCGGGAGAAGAAGTGGTTAAGCAGGCACGTAAGGTCGGCGTAGGCGGACACGTAGAAGGCATGGTAGGTGCCATGGTCGATAATTCCTACGAAGGTCCCGTGAAATTGTCGGGTACCGTGGTTTATGTCAGCCCGGAAGAAGACAAGAACGCGGAATCATGGAGACGGAAAAGGGATATCGCTATCGTAAAGACCGGAAGCGTTTATGTGGTAGTAGGCACATCGTCTCCCACTCCAAACCTAGAGGGTTCAGGTATCGATCCGAAGGAAATGGATATCGTAATGGTTAAACAAGGTTACCTTGTAACCCAATGGTACAATATACAAGCGGATTGGGTGATGGCTTTTACAAGGGGAGGCGTGGATCAGGACTTCAAGAAACTTCCCTATAAGAATATTGTGAGACCGATGTTCCCGATCGATCCAGACATGGCTGATCCGGAATTGAACGTTATCATGGTTCCTTCCGCCAAGCATTACTATGGAAGATAGATCGTATTGATTGTTTTTTACTGCAATACCTATGCAGTGTTACTGCAATAGGTGTTGCAGTATTACTGCACAGGCATTGCAGCATCACTGCAACCCGGGTTGCAGTGATGCTACTAAATTATCCTATATTCCTACTCAATAACTTTCGGACTTGCTCCTCCGTTAAATTCCGGCGGCTCGCATAATCTCTCATCTGCTCCTCATCGATAGAACCGATCATGAAATATTGAGAAGAGGGATGGGCAATATAAATCCCACTAACCGAAGCCGTAGGATACATGGCACCATTCTCGGTTAACGAAACACCAATTCGCGACATATCGAGCAATCCATCCAATGTGAAATTCAATAATTGATCCGGTAGAGAAGGGTAACCGATAGCCGGACGGATTCCTTGGTATTTCACCTTGTAAAGATCCGGGATAGACAAGGATTCGTCTTTAGCATATCCCCAATATTCTTTACGTACTTTCTCATGAAGATATTCGGCTGTAGCTTCCGCTAGGCGATCGGTCAAGGTTTGCAGCAACATTGAATTATAGGTATCGCCTTCTCGCTCGAATTCATCCTTCAATTCATCCGCACCGGCTCCTGCCGTAACCACAAAGGCTCCCACATAGTCGGTCCGTCCTTCAGAAACCGGCAATACATAATCGGAAAGACATTTGTAGATACTTTCCTCCTTTTTCGCTTGCTGCCGTAATAAAGGAAGAACAGTATTTCCCATCCGGATCGTATCCCCTTCACTATTCGCTGGGAAAAATCCGTAAATCGCTTTACAATATTCAACCTTCATATTGACCAGCCGATCTAAAAGCCTGACAGCGTCCTTATGCAATTGCATCGCCTCAGTGGCTTTCGCACGATCCTTTTCCCCATTCAATTTCCATGCGCTAAAAAAGAAGGTCCAGTGGATATAAGGAATCACTTCTTCCAAGGGGATATAAGGGATAACATGTACCCCCATCCGGGCCGGAACAACCGGTGTATACCCGGTCCAATCTATTTCTATCGGATGCTTACGAGCCTCTGAAAGAGAAGCCAAGGTCTCTTTCTTCTGCCCTAAAGAGGCACGCAAGGCTTCTTGTTCTTGTTCCAACTCCCTGATATAAGCGTCACGGGTATCTGGATTCAATAGTTTGGCGGCGATCAACGGATTCTGTGAGGCATCCAGCACATGAATCACCGGATAATCATAATGCGGAGCGATCTTCACCGCCGTATGCAATTTGGAGGTCGTAGCGCCACCCACCATCATAGGAATCGTAAGTCCCGCTTTCTGCATCTCGTCCGCAACATGCGCCATCTCTTCTAAAGAAGGGGTTATCAGGCCGGATAAGCAAACCAGATCCGGTTTCTCCTCGATCGCTTTCTTTATGATCACATCTGCGGGAACCATTACCCCTAAATCAATCACCTCGTAGTTATTACAAGACAATACGATAGAGACGATATTCTTACCTATATCATGTACATCCCCTTTTACCGTAGCGAAAATCACTTTACCGGCCTTTGCGGAGCCGGAAGCTTTCTTTTCAGACTCAATGGCCGGTTGTAAAATAGCCACGGCCTTTTTCATCGTACGTGCGGTCTTCACGACTTGAGGGAGGAACATCTTTCCGGCACCGAATAACTCGCCGACCTTATTCATTCCGCTCATTAACGGGCCGTCTATTATATCCACGGCATGCGGATAAATCCGCAAGGCTTCTTGTAAATCGTCCTCCAAATAGTCTCCGATCCCTTTGATTAAGGCATGTTCCAAACGCTCCTTCAATGAAAGCTCACGCCAAGCCTCATGCTTCTCCGGAGTTTCTCCGGAAGCTCGAACATGTAAATTTTGAGCATAAGTAATTAATTCCTCGGCAGCTTCCGGACGGCGTGCCAAGATCACGTCTTCCAACAAGGTACGGAACTCCGGCTCTATATCCTCATAAAGTACGGAGGTAGACGGATTCACGATACCCATATCCATCCCCTTCCCGATCGCATGATATAGAAATACGGAATGCATAGCCTCGCGTACATGATTGTTCCCCCGGAAAGAGAAAGATAAATTACTTACACCGCCACTCACCTTTGCGCCCGGCAAGTTCTTCTTGATCCATTCAACGGCACGAATAAACGCCAGACCATAGCCATTATGTTCCTCCATACCGGTAGCGATCGCCAATACGTTCGGGTCAAAAATAATATCTTGGGGATTGAAATCGATCTTCTCGGTCAATAGGCGATAGGCCCGTTCACAAATCTCGATCTTTCTTTCATAGGTATCCGCCTGCCCCTTCTCGTCGAAAGCCATCACGACCGCAGCCGCACCCAGCCGCTTTATACGGGCGGCATGTTTAACAAAGACCTCCTCTCCTTCTTTCAAGGAGATGGAATTCACGATGCTCTTTCCTTGCACGCACATCAAGCCTTCCTCGATCACTTCCCATTTGGAAGAATCGATCATGACGGGTACACGGGCTATATCCGGTTCGGAGGCGATCAAGTTTAAGAATGTCTTCATTTCTTTCACGGCATCCAACATACCATCGTCCATATTGATATCGATCACTTGGGCGCCATCCTCCACTTGCTTACGAGCGATCGTCAACGCTTCCTCATAACTGCCTTCTTTTATCAAGCGTAAGAATTTCCGAGAACCGGCCACATTACAACGCTCTCCCACGTTCACGAAATTATTCTCCGGTTTCACCTCCAGCAGTTCCAAGCCCGACAACCACAGGCAATCCGGTTTCGGAGCTGGGATATGCGGTTTAGCTCCTTTCACCAACTCCGGATACCGGGAGATATGCGCCGGAGTCGTTCCGCAACAGCCTCCGATAATGTTCACTAATCCCTCTTCCACAAAAGGCTTCACATGTTGGGCCATTTTATCCGGCGTCTCGTCATAGGTACCAAAACTATTCGGCAATCCGGCGTTCGGATAAGCACTGATATAATAGGGGGCATACTTCGCCAACTCTTGTAAATAGGGCTTCATATCCGCTGCTCCAAAAGAGCAGTTTAAGCCAACCGAAACAATATGTGTATGCTGTATGGAAGCTAAGAAGGCCAATAAAGTCTGTCCGGAAAATGTTCGTCCACCTTGTGCGGACAAAGTCAAAGACAACATAATCGGCAGGTCTTTTTCTTTCTCTTTCAACACGACCTCAGCCGCTTCCAATCCCGCTTTTACGTTCAACGTATCGAATGTAGTCTCGAAAAGGATGATATCCACCCCGCCGTCAACAAGTCCCTCGACTTGCTCCTTGTAGGCATTATACAAATCTTTATAAGTGACGGCACGATAAGCGGGATCGCTTACATCCGGACTCATGGAAGCTGTCTTATTGGTAGGACCGATCGATCCGGCCACGAAGATCGTACGATCCGGATGCTCTGCCATATAGGTATCCGCCACTTCCCTCGACAATCGTCCGGCGGCCAGATTTATCTCACGTACATAGGCCTCCATCGCATAATCTGCCATGGAAATAGCATTCGCATTAAACGTATTCGTAGCGAAGATATCCGCTCCCGCATCCAAATACTGACGATGAATAGACTGGATTACATCCGGGCGGGTGATACACAATAAATCATTGTTCCCCTTCAACTGTCCCGGAAAATCGGCGAAACGTTCGCCTCGGTAATCTTGTTCGTTTAGTTTGAAACTTTGGATCATGGTACCCATACCACCATCCAAGATCAAAATGCGCTCATTCAAGAGTCGCAGAAATCGTTCCTTATTCATAAATATGTTTTACCTTTCTTGCGTACATATAACTATATCCCCGGAGGATCCATACCACAGCGATGGCGAAAAACAGACGGGTAGGCACCACCCAAAGAACGGGTACCCCTATCGCGGCAAAGATGATCGTATCTTCCAACAGGGAATGGCACACGGCCAAATGATGGTTCAGCAAGTTGCCGTCACCGTAAGACAACTTCCTCTGCTCCATTTGCTCTACCATAATAGCCCCGCCATAAGCCAGTCCGACCACATTACCTACCAACCACAAAAAAGCGGCATCTTGAGGCAAGCCAAATAATCGCATCAGTGGAGAAAAGACCGAGGACAATCCTTTCATCAGATTAAACTCTTCCAATATATAATGAAGGATCATTAAAGCCGTAACAATTATCAAAATAGAAATCACCACCTTCATCGAGCTGGTAAACCAAAGTACGAATACTTCCAACCAATTATCGCATACAGCCGCGCTTTGAGCGATCCCGACCTGTCCCCATCCTTCATGGGGCATTACCCAATTCAAAAAAAAGGCGATCACGAAACTCATGATCAAACGGAGCAGCGTCATCTCCCAGAAAGAAGACCCGGTCTTTGCCTGTACGGAGGATTCTACCATTAGATTATGGGAAGTAAGGCACATCAATGCCAATATCGTAGCTTCACGGACTCCTAAAGACATCGAGGTGATCAAAGCGATCGGAGCATATAATGGGGAGAATATACTGGTTATAAAAACAATGGCTGTCTCTCCCGGCAGACCCACCAACGAGAACACGGGCACTAACCAATCCGAGATCTGACCTAATATTCCGGAATATTGCAATATACGGACCAATAAAGAAATAGGCAAAATAATCTTTAGCAGCCATAAACACGTCTTGCCTGCTTTAGGCAGAGCTTTCAGGATACATCCCCAAACCCTACCGATCACGCCTTGCCCTGTTTCCATCTCGACTTATCGTTTGAAAGCCCGATCCATCTCCCGTCGGTCGTCACGTTCCCGGATGGAGTCTCGCTTATCATATTCCTTTTTACCTCGTGCGATCGCGACGACTACTTTCGCCAATCCTTTCTCATTGATAAACAAACGAGTGGGAACGATCGTAAAACCACTGGCACGAACGGCGCCCTCGATCTTTCGTAATTCCTTTTTGGTAAGAAGTAATTTCCGGTCCCGCCGTGCGTTGTGATTATTGTACGTACCGTAAAAATATTCGGCGATGTACATATTCTTCACCCACAGTTCCCCTTTTTCCACGATACAAAACGTATCTACCAAACTCGCCTTCCCTAAACGGATCGATTTAATCTCCGTTCCGGTCAGTACGATCCCGGCCGTAAAAGTGTCGAGCAACTCGTAATCGAACGTCGCCCGCTTATTCTTTATCTGTATGTTATTACTAATCTTCTCTTTCATCTTGTGTTATTCTGTCAAAAACTCAAACCGGGCATCAGCATCGATAACAAAATCTCGATAACTGCCGGAGTCAGTAATATAATGGCGGTTGTAAATCCTACGAACTTCAGACGGATCTTCTCCTCGACTCCCATATACGGACCAGCGCCTTCCCAAACAATATAGAATGTATAAAGGATAAATATCCGCAAGAAGAAAAACTCGGGAAGCAACATCAATACGATATTCAAAGCGAACATCAACGATGAGGAATACCCGACGAAGCGCAACCACAGTTTCAAATCCTTCTCCCGTTTAAATATACCTTGCCATATCTCGTTCATCAGATAAGCCCCGAGGTAAAAACCACCGAACGAGGACACCAATGTCCGGATAGATGACTTCAAGGCCAGCTCTAAATCAAACTCCTTCCGCGTAAACAATACGCCCAGAAAAGCCGCGACGGTAACGAAGCCGATCAAAGGATACACGAATCGGGATAAGAACTCCTCCTGCTTCTCTCCTTTTTTCGCTAACAAGACCCACGCCTTCGCCGGCTGTGAGATGATAGCGATTACCCACCTAAATATCTCCTTATACATCTCTGTTTACTTTTAAATAGCAAAAGTATATATTTAATTCGTAAAACGCAACGTAAATACGTCGGTAGCCCCCCAAACACATGCGGTTGTATCCGCATTATAGCGTTCGGCGTAATTTATTTTAAAATTTATCACATTTTGCCCCTCACTACTCTCTATCGCTTTGGCTTGGTCCAAAAACTTATCGATCGTAAAAGCGGTCGTATTCACCCATTTCGTGGAATCGCCGGTACCTCCCTCTTGGGTTACCCGGAGATATAGGTTATAGATCCGTTGTCCGTCATCATCTTTTTCCACCTCCTGATCAGGATTATAGGATAAATTGAAAATATCCTTTTGGTCTACCTGATGATTTATATGTTGGGTTTGCAAGAAGAAACGTCCTTCCAAATAAATACTTTTCTTAAAGTCCAGCGTAACCAGACGCTCCTTGTCCAATACAACCGTAGTATCAGTCAATGTCTCATGCAAAGGCCATACAGCGACCGAATCATACTTATAAATCTCAGCGTTGTAAACACCATTGCCCAATTCCTCGCTAAAATTCGTCTTGAAATCAACCACGCAACAGTCACCCTCTTTCAAATCCGTCCGATTCTCAAACACAGAGGAAGAGACGATAAAGATCTCCCCTTGATCATCTGCCGTATAGATACATCGCATAGGATTCTCACGTATCACTCCTACTCGATGATAATTGATGGAATTACTTCCATCCCCCATACAAGAGGTCATTAAGAAAAACAAGGATAAAAATAAGCCGTATAAAATTCGCTTTCTCATCTTCTTTAGTTTATAAGTAAAGGATCCGTTACTCCCCATGTAAACTGGGTACTATCTTTCGGATTAATTTGATCGATATAATGAATCCGAACATACATATCCGCGTCGCGTCCACCTTGTTCTCGCATATCCTTGATAAAATTCGCCAGATTAAAGGCATTGATAACCGCGATAGCCTCCTCTGCCTTATCCTCCGGCTTTCCAGTCGTAGCGGCAGCCCGTAAATATAAGGAATAAATTGATTTCCGATTTTCAACAACTGGTTGTTGAGTCGGATCATAAGTCAGTTGCCAATTTAAAGCCCGGTCTTTTGTTGTCCAACAGGCGGAAGGCAAAAACAAATAATCTTCCAATTTGACGTACAGAACAGAGTCGTTCGGATTAACCGCAAGTATCGGTTGCTCATTTGTCAATAGTTTATGCGTATCCGTAAGAGGACTCTCAGCGTTTTGCTGGTTAACGGCGGTTTCCCCTTGTATCGTCACCGTATAATACCCTTTTTGTTCCGCATTCGTATTTTCCGGCAAGCTAGGATCATAATCAAAACTCACCAACAAGCATTTACCCTCTGAGTATGAGCTCAGCTTCGTCGAATAGATCCAACCGAACCGGGTATTAGCCATCATCAACGCGCTATCTCCATGTTGACGAACCACAGCGGCGGTCGTTCCCGGATTATAGACGTTATTTATGTCTTTTAGGCAAGAAGTAAACAGACCCATGATAACCGCCACCCAGACAAAACCTATTAAATTCTTGTATCTCATTTCACAATACTCCTCTTAAAGTACGCAAAGATACGATCTTTACCCATATACATAAAAAAAACTCCCAAAAGTTTCTATGAAAAACTCTTGGGAGTTTAATTATAAATATAAATCAAACTTAAATCACTGCTACAGAATCTCTACATTCCAATAAAGCCTGTAAACAAAAAAATCAAAATTTATGTTCTTTTTGCCAGATAATATGGAATAAAAGCTTTCTTCCCAAGCAAAATCCAAGAATTAGCACAGTAAAACCAACGTGCACCATCTATCAATAGAGCATAATCATATGTTATAAAAGTTACAATCCGTCCTTGTTGTACCATTTTGAATCCCCTTTCAGTATTTTTATCTATTGGATTATTAGAAGGTGCAGAATCTCTTGTTACACCACTTGCATAAATAGTACCATCAGCACTATTTAAAATTCCATTAAATGGGCTTGCAATATATCCTTCAGGAACAACTACCTGTCCCTTTATTTCATAAATATTAGCCAAAAAAGTCTTTCCGTCCAAAGGTGGATCAAAAATATCACCATTTTTAAGAGCAGAAGGTCTATTGGGCCTGATCAACGTAGCTTTTGCCTCAACAACCTCAAGAGATAAACTCCTTGTATTAAGCAAACAACTATCATAATCATTAACACTCACATTCGAATTAACATTTCGTACTATTGGCATCCCTTCCAACTCTTGTTCTTCTTTAGAACAAGACGTGATAGCCAGAATAGCAAATCCAATAAAAAACAAATATAACTTCATGAATTTTACAATTTTAGCATAAAACAATCAAACAAATCAATATCCTAAATTATATGGAAATAATGCAGGCATTCCCAATGCTATCCAAGTATTACCACAAAAATAAAATCGGGCTCCATTATTTAATATAGCATATTCATATGTAACAATTGTCACTGTATTTCCATGACGAGTCAAAGTATATCCTCCATCTCTATCCCGATCTATAGGTTGAACAGGGAAAGGGATAGGCATACCTCTAGTTACATACTGAGTATTATTAGTACTTGAAATAACACCTTCAAATGGACTAACGATACACCCATCAGGAACAGTAATAGTAGCCTTGATTTCATAAATTGTAGTATCGTATTTCTTATCTTTTTGTATAAAAGGGGCTGTAAAAGGAGATGGATTGAACTTCATAGAATAACCAATTGCATACTTCTTTACTGTAGCATTAGCAAACTCCAACGAAACACTTCTCAAATTTGATTTAGAATTTATTGAATCCACTTGAACAAATAGATTTTCATCTTTTTGATTATCCACCTTATCCATCATCTCAATATCCTCTTGAGAACAAGACACAAATACGAACAAAAAAATCACAATATTACAAATTAGTTTTTTCATGATATAAATTTAAAATTAAACATTCATATAAATCATTAAATTTCATTTTTACTTATTATTGCTTTGTCACTTGAAAAGGAATTTTTACAGAACTCCACTTCAAATCAGAACTATCCTTCTCACTGATAGAGGTCAGATAGTTTATCTTCAAATTAAATATCTCTGAACCTTTGTTACTCTCCGTTTTATCTACAGACTCTAACACAGATTTAATATTAAACGCACGATATTCAGCCATAGAGGTAGCAGAAGATCCTGTCCCATCAACATCCTTAACCGCACGTAAAAATAAATTATAAGTAGGAATATCATCTTCTTTTACAGGATCATTGGAATCCATACGGTTCCAATATAACGTATACTTATTTCTCTGGTCTTTATACATATCCAATGTAGACTGTAAGAATAAGCGTCCATCTATACAAGCCCCACCCATTAAATTCTTTAGTGGCAATTCATTGTCAGCTAACTTTGTAGAATCCGGGACATTACTGAAAACACTATTCCCCATCGTGATTACTTCCATAGCCGCAATGGTAGCATTATAATAACCGTTAGTAGCCGCATTCGCATTTTCCGGAGAACTCATATTAACCTCAAAATTTATAATATAACATTCCCCATTAACTATCTTACCTTCTAAAGCTGGACTATATAAAGACATATAGCCATAGGATGATATTGTATTCAATACCGTCGAATAATTTTTTTCTGATATTCCACCTACAGCAAAGGATGTATTAGAAAATGTATTATCCGATTCACCAAGACAGGAGGACAACAATAGCAATGTGGCAGCCGCAGCCGCTCCAATTAATTTAAATGCTTTCATAATTCAATTTTTCTATTTTTAAGTATTTGTATTTACACTGTTAATCTATCGAGTATTAAAAACCAACACGAAATCCGAACTGAAGGCTCATGTTAAACGGCTTCTCCGAATGGATGGTTTCGATCTCGCTACCATTATCAAAATAATAGCTGGCTCCCACCTCAGCGAAAGCGCTTACAAAACGGATAATCGGATAACTTACACCCGCACGGGCATTTACAGACCATAGCCATTCTTTCATTCGAATATGTTCGCTTTGCTTTGCGATCTCTACCTCATCCGAGAATAATTTCATTCTACGTTTGCCAGCGACATTCACTTCCGCCATACCTCCGGCTGAAGCGTAAAACATAAAACGATTCCATTCCGCGATCTTATAAGTCAATGATAATGGAATTCCTATAAAATGCAATCGCTGATCATTCTCTATATGGTACGTATTATTCGTACTCCACTCCGATCTTAAGTAAGAATAAGTTAATCCAGTCTGCAAAGAAAAACGATTATTCAAATAACGACTAATTGAGATACCCACCCCAATAGGCGTCTTATGATGAATATCCGTCTTAGCAGGATCTTTCTTCTCCGCATCGAACGAATTTAAGCTCATCAGATTCTCACTCTTAAGCACGCTGCTATTCGTCACATACTGAGGGACCAGATTATCAGCGCCCATAGAAAGACCTCCACCTCCCATACCGAACCCCCATTTCCGAGACGCAGTCTTCTCCGGCTTCTTTTTAGCAACAGGAGTAGCATCCGCGACAAGTACATCATTCTTGAGAACAACTATCTCATCATTATTCCTTTCAACCTCCGGCTCAACGGTATCTTTCTCATTCGCCGATCTATCAGCAGACATTACCTCCGACTCAGAAATAGGCCGATCCTCTGCGCTCTCTACATTTTGCCGGAACGCTGCCATCCTAGCCTTAGCTCCCACTTTAACCGCTCCAGATGCCGCTTTTGCCTTCACGACCGCAGCAGCAGGAATAGTTGCTAATACGGGCGCTTGCTCCATCGTTTTCTCTATCGGAACAACCGGGGTATCCACGGATGTCGACTCTTGTGAAGACTGTATTTCTTGGGCTATAGGTAGATCTTCCATCTCCCTGTCATATAAATAGATACCACCCGATACGACCAATAAGGAGATCACGGCGGCGGCAACCCAGTAGCGAAGCGTACGACGCAAAGGAACCGGAGCCTTTCCGGGCAATCGATCGGCTATAGCCTCCCAGTCGCCGGGTAGCGTATCCATCTCGAAATCCTCTAGCTTCGACCGGATCGCATCATCCCATATATCTCTTTCCTTTTTACTCATCTTATCTCAATACAATGCGTTAATTCTACGTTGTAATAACTGCTTGGCACGGGTATATTGGGAACGGGAAGTACTCTCTGTAATGTTCAACATCTCACTGATCTCCTTATGAGAATATCCCTCTATCGCGAACATATTGAATACGGTACGGAAGCCAACCGGCAACTCCTTCACTAGATTCATCAATTCAGCCGCCGACATGTCCGAGATAGCCGAACTATCGGGTTGAATCAGTTCCGCCGTATTGTCAAGATCGGTCGCTTCACGCAACACATCCGACTTTCGCAGATATTCCAACGCACAATTAACAAAGATCTTCCGCATCCACCCCTCGAATGAACCACTCCCTGTATAGGAATCCATACTGGTAAAGATTTTCACGAAGCCATCCTGCAACAAATCACGAGCCGTTTCCCTGTCGTTCACATAACGAAGGCAAACTCCCATCATTTTTCGGGAATATGCATCATAAAGCTCTTTTTGAGCTCGTCTCTCCCCCTTCCGACAACCCTCTATCAGTTGTAGCTCATTCATTCAGTCGTGCCTTGAACGTCTCCCTTCTGGAGACTGTACAATATTAGGATGTAAATAATTAAACAAACGCTGCATTCCGTAGAAAAATTATTTCATAAACAGGGCGGACACTCCGGCCCGCCCTCACGGAACATCTGCAAAGATAAGATGTTCTTATGAATTTCCATGTTAATGAGCGTGAGTATGCTCACTTTTTTTACGAAACTATTAGTTCCGACTCAGGAGTGAATCACACCGAATCGGAACTAATTTTATTGTATCACAAAACGCAGCTTACTGGATGTTGCTTTTATTCAAACACTTTAATACGTATATTCCGGAACCAAACATCGTCACCATGATCCTGAAAACCAATGAAACCCTCCCTCTTTTCTCCACCACAATTCAATAGTAGTTCATAAGCCACCGGATTCTTATTTTTACTAAATTTACTATTATCCAACATTTGCTTCCACTCCGATGTCCATAAATGATACTTTACAACAGGTATTTCATTTTGAAAATGTGTCACTTCCCCCTCTACACATCTAATTCTAGTCTTATTCCATTCTCCATATGGTTTCGCATTTTGCGGATTCGCAGGTATTAAATCGTAAAGCGAAGAAGATTTTCGATTTCCATTTTCACCTAACTTCGCATCTGGATGATTTTTATTATCCAATATTTGACTTTCAGGTGCAGATTGACTAGCATTTTCACCTTTCACCTCTTGTATAAAATAAAAAACACCAGAATTTGCACCTTTAGCAACTTTCCATTCAACTTCAAATTCAAAATTCCTAAATTTGTGGGCAAATAAAATATCCCCCCCATCAGGACCCGCCCCTCCTGTTCCTGTAGTATGAATACGTATAGAACCATCCTCTATACTCCATTTATTAGGAATATCCATACGATTATATCCACGCCACCCTTTAAACGTTTTCCCATCAAATAATGAAATCCAACCATCTTCCTCCTTTGGAAACTCTGATAGATTCACGGTTGGTAAATCCAACACTTCATAGATTACATCCGACACCTTTGTATCACCTTTCACTATTTTTTGTCCTCCAGTATATTGAATAAAAACAAAAAGGATCAACGCACTAAACAAATTACACTTTCTCATTTTACAGTATTTACAAAAAAAGATTAATACACAATGAAAAACATTCCCTAAAGAGCTGTATACATATTCATGTACATAACCCCATCAGTCACAAGGTTTAATAATCGCCACAAATCCTCCAGATTGAATCATATCAACACGAATAGAATCCACATTAGAAACTTGTAACTCCTTTTTAATTGCAGGACAATAACCTTCCGAAAAACCTCTTTTATCATCAAAAAACATCACCATATTATACTCTTTTAGAGGATCTAAAAAATCCAATGCGATATCTTCGCTATAAGATATTTCCCCACACATTCCTCCAACAAACCATGAATCTTCATTCTTCCGAGCAGAAATAATGTGATGCCCAATTTCTGCACTTAAAACACTAAGAGTATCCCAACTAGCAGGAACTTCTTTGAGAAATTCAAGTTCATTCCCTCCCACGCCTTTATTCCTTTCAGTATTCCAAGCAGAATTTCCTCCCCTTATTGTTTGAGCCGGCCCATAATATGTGACAAAAAACGCAAGCATATGCGCATGGCTTTTACCTAAAGTATAAATAAATGGCGTATAATCAAACGGTCCAACCAAGCATCTTGTAAACGGAAGCATAACATCCTGAACTACATCATGATTACATTCTTGTCCACCTCCACCTTCATTTATCATTAAATTAGGATAAGTACGTGTTATTCCATCTGGTATTCTTGCATCATGGATACAAAGCATCAAATGGTGTTTTGCCGCAAGTTCAATCATATTCCGCAACCATTTTGTATCTTCCTGTTTACCATAATTCACAAATCCAGGTTTTACCCCTTTAATTCCCCATGTTTCATAAACAGAAAATAACGAATCCATATCAACAGAAGGCAATGTGTGTCCAGCCTCAACATACAAGCTCAGCCCTACCCCTTTACATTCTCCATAATTTATCAATTCCTGCATGTCCAAGTCAACCTCGATATAAAAATCCTTCCACCTTTCTGTCCAGCCATAAGGAACAAATCCCTTTGCCACAGTATAAGGATTTGCATCTATATTTTTTTCCCAATCTGTCCCTAAGAACTCAGAAGGCATTATTTTTTTAAATTGACCAATCCGTTCATCATCCCATTTCACTTCAGTGCCGTACCATCCCCAATCCAACTGCAAATATTGTATTCCATTATCGGAGGCAAAATCTATTATTTTTTTCAACTCTGAAGTTTTATGCCCGACACTTCCTTCATTACTTATTGTTTTCCCCGCTTTAATCCAAGATGTATCTTTTATTACACAAGGAGGATTTAAATTTAAAATCATAAACGAATTTTCTATAAGTTCTTTCTCATTAGAACCTAACAATATCATTCGCCAAGGAAATTCAAACGGTGCAGACACTAAAGCTGGACTATATATAGCAGGTTCAAATGTTAAACTATCCCTTTTATTCAACCTCGAGATAGGATAATCTTTCACATTAGCTTCCATAATGGAAGCAAACCCATTGGAAGTCCTAACAGTCAAAGGCATAAATACCGTCGATTCAATTTCTTCCACTCCAATCGGCTTATTCGAATAAACCTGCTCTGTACTATAAATCGGGAAAGCCTCCGCTCCTTCTTCAAATTTAAAACCCAAACATTCTTTTTGTATTTGCCAACTAGAAGTATCTTTTTGTTCCGGAATAACATATCTAAAAGCAACACCTTCATTATACACTCTAAACTGTAGATTTAACAATCGGCTTCCCCCTGTTTCGGACAAAGAAAACTCCATCATATTATAATGATCTTTAATCTTTTTATATTCGCCATAAACAGGTTTCCACACAACATTTGAACTATCCTGTTTAACAGACAAAACCTCCCATCCTCCTTCAAAAGGGTGATCAACCTCTATTCCTAAAGACGAAGTATCTATAATCAATTTTGAATCAAATAAAACACTATAACAAGGAACACCCTCTTGAACAAGAAACTTCACCTCAATTCGCTCATTCGGAGAATATATTTCAAACTCCTGATTACCGTTACAACTTAGCAACAATAAAGCCATCAATATACCAAAAACGTTTTTCATAATTTTATTCATTAACCAATTCTCCTATAATTAAAACACTTGTCGGATACCAACATGTCTCAGAATAAAGTTTCAAATCATCTATCACAATATTATTTGTCTGCAAAATTTTTCTTTTATCAACAACTTTATTTGTCACCAAAACTTCTACTTCATGTATACCATCGGATAAATTATCTATCAAAAAACAATGTTTTCTATATCCCGAACACCAAGGATCAAACCGGCTCTGTTCTAGCATCTTTCCATCAACAGAAACATCTATAATACCTGTGCCTGGACCAATACAGTCAAAAAAGCCAAAAACATTTCCCTTAAATTTAAATTTCAGAGAAGCCCCTGGTTCTCCTTGATAAATCACAGGCATTCCTACATTACAATCCCTAACTACCATATGTTCTTTCGGGAGTATTTTCCAATCACCCAACAATAAAGCTTCTGAAACATTTATCATCTTGGCCCTTTCCCAATTATTTTTCACATAAGGCTTAATCAGCCTACAATTCGTCATCCCACAAAAATCACTCATTTGTTTCAAATATTTTCCAACAAGTGATGCATATATAGGATGCCCCGATTCTAACAAAGGATGAACTCCATCTTTCGAAAATACTATTCTATTCGAATTCTCCAACGGATCTGCGGCTAATGCCAACTCACCACTAGCATACAAACGAGCTACAGGTAATCCCATATTAATAGAAGGTATCTGATAATAATCCGCTAATTCCTCCATAACCTTCACAGTTTCCATCTGTTTCCCCATTACCATATCCGGCACAAACTCTTTCGCCGTAGTATAAACAAAACATATATCTGTTAGAGGACTATTTGCCCAAATTTTTCGAACAATTCCTTCCATAGAGGACATTACGCTTTCTGAGTTTCGACCGCTATCATTTACGGCATACTCTACAAACACCAAATCAGGATTATAGACTAACAAATCTCGTTCAATCCTAAACACCCCTAAATCCGAACCCGTACCACCAATCGCAATATTTGTTTGACAAAATGCAATCAAAGGATAATTTAACTTAAACCAATTAAACACCAAATCAGCCCATCCCTCTTTGGCTTCAGTTATACTCCCCCCTATATAGCCAATATGCAACCGTCTCTGACTATTAAGTTTCTTAAAAAAATTAGGCAATCCTCCACGCTGATGAAATTCTTCCATCCTAAAAACTTCTACATTACGATTAACAATCTCAATTGTTTGAGCATACGTCAAAAATGAATTTGATAAACAAAACAAAAAACACATTAATATCATCAATCTATATCTATTCATATTTTCTCAAGTTAAAACATCAAATATTTAATATAAATCAGCAGTAGATATAAAAAACAGGCCTATGATAAGACGCTACTGAATCCTAAAATCCGCTACTGATTTATACTCTTTAGAATGGCATATCTGGCAAACACCAACCCTGTCGGTAATTATGTTTTATCAACTCTTCAGAGAAAATCTTCGCATTAAGATCATCAGTCCAATCTTTTTGAAACATTGGATGTCCGTCTACTACCACAAAACCATCCCGTTTACAAATTCGCAACGTTTCACAATCCGATATATTCGTAAAGGACATATTTTCACCATCCCATTCCAATATTTTATTTAATCCTTGTAATCGAACTGCTAACACACCCATTACAACCATTTCATTAAAAGGACCGGCTTCACTAAAATCAGAACTTGTCAAAATTCGATTTTCCGGACTTTCTTTACAAGCACGAACCCAATCTTGTTCATGCTTACCACCATGAATGTCATCCCCTAGTATTCTTCTACAAACTTTTGGGGCATTCGGTACACGTCCAGACAACAACCAGGGTTCTAATCCGTAACATCCACAAATCAAAGTGTCTTTAGTACCATGGAAGATAACCCCACCCCCTTGATAGTTCATATCTTTACCTGCAGGAAAATTTTCAGGAACACTTGGACGCCAACCTCCATCATACCAATGAACCTCAACCTCAGGCATTGCCACCTTCGGTAAATTCGGACGTTTAGGGAAAGTCAATTGAATATGTTGAGCCTGAGGCGCACATTCAGTTAGTAATAATGTAGACGAACCCTGGACCTTAATTGGATAAAGAAGTTTTAACGCCTTAAATACAGGATGAAGAATATGACAAGCCATATCACCCAAAGCTCCTGTTCCATAACTCCACCAACCTCGCCAACTCCATGGATGATAAAGATTATTAAATGGACGCATTGATGCTGGTCCTGTAAACAAATCCCAATTCAAAGTAGACGGAATTTTATCCGCTTTTGTTGGAGGCATTAGACCTTGCGCCCAAATAGGCCTATCCGTAAAAGCTTCCACCTCAACGACCTCACCTATTTCTCCATTCCAAATCCACTCACAAATCTGATTTACCCCCTCACCGGAAGCACCTTGATTTCCCATTTGCGTAGCCACTTTATATTTAGCAGCCAACTTTGTCAATAAGCGAGACTCATACACAGAATGAGTTAAAGGTTTTTGGCAATAAACATGCTTTCCCATAGTCATTGCGTCTGCCGTAATAATAGCATGGGTGTGATCTGCTGTAGCAATAACTACACCATCAATACTCTTCCCCATTTCCTCATACATTTTACGATAATCCCAATATCTTTTAGCCTTAGGATAACTTTCAAACACATGCTTTGCATATTTCCAATCCACATCACATAAAGCAACTATATTTTCAGATTGCAAATGAGTCAAATTTTGATTACCCATCCCACCTATTCCAACTACCGCAACATTTAATTTATCGGACGGAGCGATGTACCCATGCGACTTTCCTAATATTACATTCGGAACAATTGTAAAAGCTGTAGTTGCGACTATTCCTTTTTTAAGAAAATTTCTTCTTGAAATACTTTCCATACAATCAAATCTATTTTTATAGCTAAAATAAAAAGCAACAGATAATTAACAGCACAAAAATATTCATACAATATTAATCATCTGTTTTACATAAAAAATTCAAATAGTGCATTAACAAGAAATCATCTCATTCATTTTTCAAAAAACAATTCTGCTCATTAATGCACTAATAAAATCTCACATTACAAATTAATATCAGATCCAAGCCACCCTGGATTTTGAGTTAATACACCTTCTGACAAATCAATTTCCGTTTGTGGTATTTGATAAAAACCTCCTGTTTCTTGGATACGCTTAGTCAAATTATAGTTTATTACCGACTCCACTCTGTTATTCAACACCTTTGCGCCATTTTGATTTCTATCAATCACAACACCCGCATTCTTACCATACCAACGTAACAAATCATAATATCGACCACCTTCAAACGCTAATTCAAATCGCCTTTCATTCTGCAGTTTCTCCAAAGTATATGCACCTAAAGGAGGCAAGTTAACTCGTGCACGAACTTGATTAATACCATCAACCGTTTCTGTCAGTTCTGAATGCATCAATAAAATATCCGCAAAACGTAACAATACCTGATCCTGCGTATTCGCAAAAGCATAATCATCAAGCCCACCAAACATCAATGTAGAAAAACCCTTAAATGTCCTAGCTTCTTTATCAACCCAAGCATTTATCGAAATATATTTCTTTTGCCAAAAACCACCATCATTCATTTGTTCCCATCCACCATCTTCATAAGAAACAAGTCCCTCTTCTGGATTTCTCACATCTATAATACTACCATTTCTTCGAATCGTATCATTCGGTTCTATACGAATCCAATCTGCCACAAATTTAGGATTAACAGTACCTATTCCCCAACCCTGGCCAAAAGGAAACACATTAGCGTAATTAGTTTGCCCCCTAAAGCTCCAGCCCAATGCAGCCAAATTAGCATAGTCTGTATTACTCCAATCCCCTTTAGTTCCAAATTTTATGGCAAAAACAGTTTCTATATTATTATCATCTCCTACCCAAGAAAGATTACGGCCTTGATTATACGCATAATCGTTTCCTGTAAGGGTATTGGTATACGGCCACATATTGCGAAAATCATCAACTAGTTGATGCCCACTATTCGCTATACAATCCTCAAGATACGCAATAACTTCTTTTTTTGACAACACACCATTTCCCGCTATAGGCATTTCAGATTCTTGGTAATAACCTGTATAAAACAGAAAAGCACGAGCTAACAACCCTTCAGCCGCCCATTTTGTAGCATGTCCCAAATCCATTTTAGACTGAGAATTATAATTAATAGATGGCAGTAATCCTATAGCCGTTTTTAAATCCAATGCTATTTGAGCAAACACTTCTGACGCTGGAGTTCTTGGAATATTAACAGGTTCCGAATTAACCAACAAAGGAACATCTCCAAATATTTTTGTTAACTCGAAATAAAAATAGGCTCGCATAAAATAAGTTTCCCCTAAGATCGTATTTTTTGCCGTTTCCGAACTAAACTCCACGTTATCTATCGCTTCCAATAATTTATTTGCCCGATAAATACCTGTATAATGTCGTTTCCAACTATCACTAAACATGATTTCATCGAACTTAAGCAACCTATCAGCAGCATGCCGTATCCTATCATTAGGTCCACCACCTCCAAAGCGATCATCAGATGTCAATTCACCATGAAAATATGAAGAATGCTCTTGACAATTGGCCATAATATGATAGCAAGAAGTCAATGACAACAATGCATCTTTTTCCGTCAATGGGAAATTCTGATCATTTTTATTTGTATAATCTTTCGTATCTAAAAAATCATCACACGAAATAAAGGATACAAACAATAATAAATAATATAATCTTTTCATAATTCGCATATTCTAAAATTTAACATTTACACCAAACAAAACATTCCTTGGATTTGGATAAAATCCACTATCAATCCCTTTTCCCCATCCTTCAGGTGCGGTTCCCACCTCAGGATCTGATCCATAATACCCCGTAAAGGTATATAGATTCTGAACCGTAAAATACAGACGAGCCTGTTGTAAGAACATTTTAGGGAAAAGACGCTTAAAATCATAACCTAATGTGACATTTTGAATGCGCAAATAATTTCCGTTTTCGATATAAATATCACTAAAATTCATAAAGTTAGGACTTGAATCCGCAGTCAATTTCGGATATCTATCCGATGTACCTTCTCCATGCCACCTATCCAACAATACGCTGGGATAATTTTCTTTATAATGATTCACCTTATGAAAAGACGCCGCTATCTGATTCCCAAAAACGCCATTCGCCGTAACAGAGAGGTCAAAACCTTTATAACCTAAATTTATAGATAAACCGATATTCATATCAGGATTAGGATCGCCAATCATAGTACGATCTTTCATGTCAATAACCCCATCCTGATTCATATCAACAAATATCAAATCTCCCGGCGTAGCACTAGACAAAATAGCACCATCATAATTATCTATTTGCTCTTGGTTCTGAAATACTCCTGCTGTTTTAAATCCATAAAAATATCCGATAGGATACCCAACTTCCGCTCGATAAAAAGGAAGCTGCCCATCACCAAACCCAGGAGTCGCACCTTCTATAAATCCTGACGAATTTGCGATTCTAGTAATTTCATTTTTATTAAACGCCATATTAACATTTACCCCATACGAGAAATCATTGATTTGATCATTCCATCTTAGACTAAGCTCTACTCCCTTATTTAGAACATCACCTCCATTTATATATGGAGCAGAAGCACCCTGTGAAGTCAAAACCGGAGCCTGAACAAGCCAATCCTTAGTCTGCTTACGATACCAATCAAATACGATATTCAATCGACTATCAAACATTCTCGCATCTAAACCAACATCAAACTGCTCCGATCTTTCCCATGTTATATCTTCATTTGGAAGGATACTAGGATAAGCACCTGCCACCCAAGAATTTTTATCAGTTCCGAAGAAATAATCCGAATTATTGAATGAGTAAATAGATAAATACTGGAATGGATTTACAGACTGATTACCATTCTGTCCCCAGCTTGCACGAACTTTTAAAAAGTCCATCCACGATTTCACTGGCTCCCAAAACTCCTCATTACTTACAACCCAACCAACAGATAGTGACGGAAAATATCCCCATCTGTTTCCTCGAGCAAAATTAGAAGAACCATCCGCCCTTAATATAACAGATGCCAAATACGTCTCTTTGAAATTGTAATTGATACGACCAAAGAAAGATGAAATGGCAGACTCCCCTATAGGCTTTCCTTCAACAAGAGTTTTACCTGGAACAATTGTTTTAACATTATTCAAATAAGCATATTCAAATGAGTCAAACAACGATCCCATATTTTGTCCATTTATGCTCTCTCCCAACCCATGTTTCTCTATTGATTGACCTATCAATGCTGAAAACGCATGCTCTTTTATATTAAAATCATAAGATAAAGTATTTTCCCACTGATAGCTTTTACTTACAGACATATTTTGTTTTACAACATCTTCCGTTCTAAAAAAGCGATCTCCCAAATCATAAACAGGCTGATAATCTCTACCCGAATACATTCCTAAAGAATAACCGACATTACTTCTGAATTTCAGCTTATCAATCGGCTGAATTTCCAAAAAAGCATTTAGTTTCAAATCATGATTAGTATTCGCGGTAAGAGAGCTATTATAATAATACTGTCCTATTGGATTTGTTCGATCCGCATCAAGAACCATCGATGGTTGGAAATTACCAGAAAGATCGTATACCGGCATTAATGGAGTACTTATCAACATATTTCTAACATCCCATACTCCTCCTTTTTTCTTCTTATATGTATACAATATATTTTCCCCTACTTTCACAATATCTTTACCATCCTTTTTGAATAAGACATATTCGGAATTTGCCCGAAAACTTATTCGATCATAAGTCGGAGTTTCAGGTTTTCCAAACACGCCCTCTTGAGAAGAATAAGATACACCTGTAGAATAAACAGATTGTTCAGTACCACCAGATATATTAATAGCATGACTTTGGACCAATGCATTCTTATTAGTAAATTCTCTCATCCAATCCGTACCAGTCCACCCATTTTGTAAATTGCTCCATACATAATCTGGGACAAGTTTTGAATAATCATTAGGAGCAATCCCTACATTTTGCAAGGACTCATTTTGTATTTCCATATATTCTTGGGCATTCAAAACATCCATATATTTAGCAACATTTTGAATTCCAACATATGCATCATAAGAAACAGACGTTTTTCCTACTTTTCCCTGTTTAGTCGTAATCAGAATAACACCATTTGCGGCACGTGAACCATAAATTGAGGCTGAAGCCGCATCCTTTAGCACATCTATAGACTCTATGTCTGATGGGTTTAATGAGTTCAAATCAGCACCAACAATTCCATTAATCACATATAAAGGATTTGAATCGCCTATTGTACCCAAACCTCTAATATTGACCTTATATCCTGAATCAGGCGCACCAGAAGTAGATGTTATAAGAACTCCCGGACTTTGACTTTGCATTGCAGTTAATGGAGATATCGTACTTAATTTTTGCAGCTCATCTCCTTTTACCTGAATTGTCGCACCTGTCACTAACTTCTTTTTTTGTACACCATAACCAACTACTACAACTTCATCCAAGCTTTGAGAATCTTCTACCAAAACTACATTTAGCTTCTCTTTTCCTACTACCGATATCTTTTGATCCACATAACCAATATAAGATATAACCAATGTAGCACCTGGAGCCACGTTGAGTGAGAAGTTTCCATCTACATCAGAAATAATTCCATTTGTAGTTCCTTTTTCCACCACATTAGCCCCAATGATCGGTTCACCTCTTTGATCCACGATTTTCCCCGAAATTGTTTTACCCTGTTGTTGCTCAAATGAAGCATTATCTTCTTTTCGAGACAAAACAATATTTACTCCCTCGACCGTAAATGTCAAACCAGTATTCTTCAACACCGCAGTTAAAACTTCCTGAACCGATCTGTCTGTTGCACACACAGACACTTTTTGCTCCAAATCAACATTCCAATTAGAAACGAACAAATAGTCTGTTTGTTTTTCAATCTCACTCAAAACCTCCTCCAATTGAGCTTGATTCTTATTCAAACTAATCTTCGCATTTTGAGAATTAACATTACCTGCAAACGCGAAACATGAACATAACAGCAATGAACCAGTAGTTAATTTCATAATCCTACATATTTGCTTTCTGCCCGAATCTTTTTCACGCAAAGACTCGGATAAAAAAAGTTTTTTCATACCTTTGTGATTGTTTTTAAATTAATATATTAAAAATGTATTAGAGAGCCTGTGGTTGTTGGCGCAACTGCCGGCTCTTTTCATGTGTTTCTCATATGTTCTTCATCATAGGCAAATCTATTTTATTAGTTAATATATATGATATTTCTCTCTTCATCACGTTCGTACTTGAATGGATAGTCGTTTTGCAACACGCGTAAAGCATGATCTACACCATCTGATATTCGAAGTTTCCCACGATAACCCGAATCTTTCACCGCTTTGTTATTGACCACAATCCGTACATCATAATACTTCTCAAGCAGTTCCATAATCGCATTAAATGATTTATCTTCGATATAGATCAAACCATCTTTCCAACGATAACTGTTGGAATCTGTTGTCGGCATGACTTTCAAAGCTCCTTCTTTTAATTCTGCCATTTGACCAGGAGAGAGATAAACCACTTCTAGATCCTTTGTACTATAGAGTTTGACTTTTCCTTCATAGAGTTTTGTCCGAAAATCCAACTTGTCTTTATAGGCCTCTACCGTAAAAGTTGTTCCTAGTACCTCCACATCATATTTACTCGTCTTGACAATAAAAGGCTTTTTATCTTTTGCTACCTCAAAATAGGCTTCTCCATCTAATATTATCTCCCGGCTATTTTCCGCAAAAGCCATTGGATAGCGAAGTGAAGTATTGGCGTTTAGCCACACACTGGTACCATCCGGTAACAGGAGATGACTCCGATTGCCAGCGAGAACATTAACGCATAGGTAAGTTTGAGATAAACGATTCATCCTGTAATTGTCATATAGATAATAACTCCCCAAAAAGATCAATACGGAAGCCGCTATTCTCAAACACCATCTTAAATTAGAAGATATCCGCAGATGTTTTCTTTCCCTCGCTGCAGGTTTATCTATCAAGATCGACGCATCAAAACAAATTCGCTCTCGGATAAACTGTTTCCGATTGGCCTCATCTTGTTCGATCCATTCATGTATGAACGCCTTTTCAACCTCGGACGCTTGTCCCAAGAAATAACGAATCAATATATGTTGGTCTATGTTCATCACTATCTTTTTTGTGTTTATATAAATAGAGCAATTGAATCACAAAAATTCCCAACTCTTATTAGATCTTTTTTATTCAAAAAATAGGCTTCACCCATAAATCACTCATATTCAAAACAGAAATCAAACTTTCCAAAGAATTGTTTCCCGCAAAATCACATACTACCGCAGGGCTATCCCTTTCAACAGGCGATTCAGAACCTCAATAAAAGACATCAGCTTCTCAGACCGGAAGAACCAACATCCCGACACCAAAAACAAGCTTCTATAACATCCGGCATAAACCAACTTTTATAGAAGATATACTTACTTCCCCATAGAAGATATACTTCTCCGGCACTTGAAGTATATCTTACTTTACCAAGTAAGTATATATCTGCAATTTTCAAAGGCCTATCTCATAGTTATAGGAGTACACTTTCAATTCAAGAATAAAAAGATGAGCGGAATATAATCTTTCAATCTACACAACAAATGGCCGTTAGCCTTATTTATATGGTAATCAATCTTTTGCTGAGAAACACCTAACAAATCGGCGATTTCTTTTCGGGATCTGTTTTCTAGACGATTCAACATAAATATATGGCTGGTCTGCTCCGGCAATTCAGATAAAGCCTCCATAACGATTCTCATTATATCCTTGGAAAAGATTACACCGTAGCTTTCATCTTCCAATGTCTGAATACGTGTTACAATTTCCCAGTCATATAACTCTGTACGTTTCTTTCCGTATTCGATTTCCACCAAGATGTGCTTCAAGTAATTTAGACATTTATTCTTGACAGATAGCAATATATACCCTAAGACATCCGTATCAGCAGGCAATTTTTCTCTATTTTCCCAATAGTACAACAAAACATCATGTACTAAATCTTCGGCAGCAAACCGATCATTTACATAATAGAAAGCATATCTTACAAAACGTGAGTAATACGCATTGTAAAAAACACCAAAATTCATTTCTGAATTAATTTCAAAAGGATTTATTATGTCTCGCCGATTCATCAAATACTAATGCTACTATTATTATTTCCACAAATATAGAACTTCCTTTAAGAAAAACGCAAATTTTTCAACGAGTTTCAATATTTCGGATAATAACCAATCGCAGATTGCCAATAAGCAAGTACATTGCATGAATTATACAAACAAATTCTTCACTTAATGAATTTAGACAAGTAATAATAGGTTTCCGGAGAAGGCTCGCTCTCGATCCGGTAGCGGGTGGAAGCCGTCACGGAGAATGTATACCCGCGCTCGGCACCCGGCACGACAGGAAGAAAAAGCTCATTGCCATAAATATTCGTAGCTAATATGGATTTTGCCGAAGCTGTGTCGATCGAATCCGTCAATGAATAATAAACGGTATAAGTTAAATCCTGCTTTTCCGACACAGGTTTCTGCCAAGTTAAATGCAACTCATCGTCCAGACGTTCCACCTTGATGCCCTCCGGCGCGGCAGGTACCGAATCATTCAGCCAAGTCAACGGAGGCAATTGAGCCGGATATTTATAGTAATTGTCTCTCAATTCCTTATATAGTCCCTTATCATTATACAGGACATTGCCACAACGAAAGAACGCACAACCGGCTCCTCCGTAATAACGGCTATAATCGATCTGATCCGTTATATCATTCACGGTCCAGTCCGCCTCGCTCTTATCCATACGGTAAGCTCCCAAACCGGGTACGATCAACCGTCCGTTACAATTATCCACCCAATTATCCACGAACGGGAAGAAATTCTTATGCAGGTAATACATCATCGGGACAATCATATCTTGCTTGCCTTGCCGCATCCACACCTTCGGATCTTGGAAGACACTTTCGTAAGCGGTCCAACCCGCGTTAGGTACCCGTTCAATACGATTATATTTCCCGAGTGGCGAACTGCTAACCTGTACCCAAGGTTTCGTTTGCTTTACCCAATCGTAAATACGATAAACCATCCGGTTGATATTCTCCCTACGCCAGTCTGCCAGAGACTTTTTCTTACCGGATTTATTATACAGCGCTTTATCCGGGAATTTTTTCGCCTCTTCCGGATAGCGGATATAATCAAAATGGATGCCATCTATATCGTAGCCATTCACGATCTCCTTGACTAAGGATAAGATATAATCAGCGGTCTCCGGTACACCGGGGTCCAAATACCACTCTCCATTATGCCGTTTGCAGAGTTTTGGTTTCTTTTTAACCACGGAAAGCTTTCCTTGCTCCTTCACGCTTTTTTCCGTTCCCAACGGGAAAGTCACGAACCACGCATGACATTCCATTCCCCGTTTATGGCATTCATCAACGACAAAAGCGAGCGGATCATATCCCGGTAATTCTCCATACTTACCGGAGAATGTCTTACTGACTGGTTCGATAGCCGAACGATACATCACGTCTCCCCTCAAGCGAGCCTGAATGAAGACCATATTAAAATTCGCTTCTTGAAGCCGGTCCAAGATATCAAGCAATGCCTGTTGCTGGGCTTTTCGTCCCGCCTCGGTAGTAGCCGGTTTATGAGGCCAATCCAGACCATAAACCGTAGTCAACCAAACCGCACGAATTTCCTTTTTGGGAGGCTCCACCGCTTGTAACAGACAAAAAACGGGTAAAGCCAGCGACAGGATAAGCAACAGACAAAACTTTCTCATCTTTATAATGCCTTATTGAGCCCGCGAATGTAGTATTTTTTGAGTCTCTTCCGGTAAATCAGTCGTAATAAAATCGACTCCCAGATCGATCATCTCTTCCATTAATTTAGGGTCATCTACGGTCCAGACATTCGAAGTCATGCCTAGGACTTTACAATCCTTCACCCAATCCGGATGAGATTGCAAGACTTTATAATGGTAGTCTAATCCTGTAAAACCAAGCTCTTTCAATTCCATCGGGGATAATTCTCCATTCAGATAAGAAACCTCAGATTTCGGACATAGACGGATAAATTCTTTACAAGCATCCATATTAAAAGATATGTAATCCGTACGTTTCGCTAATTTCATACGCTTTACCATTTGCACAGATAACCTTGCCGCATCTCGATTACGTTCCGGGGTATCATGGGATTTCAATTCAAATATTAACCGGATATTCTTCAATTTCTTCGCACGTTTCAAATATTGTTCCAAAGTAGGGAGCTTTTCGCCGTTACTCAATTGTAGATCCTTCAATTCATCGTATGTACAAGATTGGATATGTTTTCCTTGGATATCATTATCGTGGTAGACAACCAACACATTGTCTGCTGTAAGATGCACGTCGAATTCCGAGCCATAGGCACCAATTTCGCTAGCACGTTCCAAAGAGCGGATAGAGTTCTGGGCAGAGCCCTCCGTTTTCCAATACCCCCGATGGGCTATCACTTTCGTATTATCCTTTGCCGCTACCATTCCTGCCATCATCAGGCAAAGTAGCAAAAGAAGAGTAGATTTTAAATTCATGGTAAACTTGTATTTCAAGGCAAGAGGACAGTGTGTCATAATTTATGATATGGCACACCCTCCTCCCACGGATTATTTTCCGATCTCTGATAAATAACGTTCGGCCTCAATAGCTGCCTTACAACCACTTCCCGCAGCGGTAATAGCTTGACGATAATGGGGATCAGCGACATCTCCGGCGGCAAATACACCCGGAACTTTCGTGCGGGGAGTTCCCGGAACCGTCACGATATAACCAACCTCATCCGTATCTACCCATGGCTTGAAGATGTCCGAATTGGGTTTATGACCAATCGCCAAGAAGAAACCATCGATGGCGATATCCACTTTCTCCTCATCCGGCTCTCCCATACGTTTTACCAAATGAGCACCCTCCACGCCATTCTCTCCAAACAAACCTAAGGTATTATGCTCGAAAAGTACCGTGATATTCGGAGTTTTGAAGACACGTTCTTGCATTACTTTTGAAGCACGCAAATAGGGTTTACGCACGATCAAGTAAACCTGCTTCGCCAAACCAGCCAAGTAAATCGCTTCCTCACAGGCCGTATCTCCACCACCCACTACCGCTACCGTCTTTTTACGATAGAAGAAACCATCGCAAGTAGCACAAGCGGATACACCCATACCCGCATACTTATGTTCATCCGGAAGACCCAGATACTTCGCGGAAGCACCCGTAGCGATAATCAAAGTCTCCGTCTCGATCACTTTCTCGCCATCAATCGTAATTTTATAAGGAGCCTCACCCAAATCAGCGGCGGTAGCGATACCGAAACGGATATCCGCACCAAAACGGACGGCTTGTTTTTTTAAATCTTCCATTAACTCAGGACCGGTTATACCGTCCGGATATCCCGGGAAATTCTCCACCTCCGTAGTTGTCGTTAATTGTCCCCCCGGCTGTATTCCTTCATAAAGCACCGGAGATAAATTTGCACGGGAAGCATAAATCGCTGCCGTATAACCTGCTGGACCCGAGCCTATAATAAGGCAACGTACTTTCTCATTCACTGAATCGCTCATAGTATCTAAGTATTAATTATCAATTTTCAATTCTCTATTATCGAAGGTCTATCACCTCTACGTCCGGATAATCCCCTTCGTTAAAAACAAAAAAACGATCTGGTTGGTTTATACCTGTTTTCAATTGGCTGATCTGGATCGTACTGCTAACGCCGTTTTTAGAAGTAACCGTGATACGAGCCGGGAAATTTGAATATTTCTCGATTTGCAACTCCACTTTCACGATATCCCCTTTTTTCTTCGGTGTCAATTCCACATCGTAAGCGGCTTTTCCGTTCGGTGCCGTACTCTCGCCTTTATAAGCCGCCGTGAATCCCTTCTTATAACTATTTAATAAAAGAGCGGGATTTGTAAATTGCAACTCCTCTCCCGTAGGATTCGTCACGTTCACCTCATCGTTCCGTTCCACATACGTCCATTGCGTCGTACCATTAAACCAAGTAAGCGCCTCCGGCGTAACTAATGTAAACTTATCACCTTTCATCTGGATGGTTCCCTCAAAACTCTCTCCCGCATTCTGACCGGCAGAACGGGTAAACATCGTAAAAGAAGCACTTATCCCATTTGAATTCTCATAAGCAGCGGCCGCCTTCCTCAAAATATCATTCGCGTTCTGGGCATGTGCCCCCACTCCTAGTCCCAACAGGAAACACAAGAATAATCCGACAAACGCACTACACCGCCACACTCTTATTTTATGTTCTCTTCTCATATTTATTTCAAAGCATTTAATACTTGCTCCAACGAATACTCATCTTGCACCAATACTTGACGGGCCTTACTTCCCTCAAACGGGCCAACAATACCGGCAGCCTCCAATTGATCCATCAAACGTCCGGCACGATTATAACCGATAGCGAATTTACGCTGGATCAAAGAAGTAGAACCTTGTTGCTGAATCACGATCAAGCGAGCCGCCTCATCAAATAAGGGGTCTCGATCTGATAAATCGACAGCTCCCGAAGTCGATGCCTCTCCCCCTTCCGGTACATAGTCCGGAAGCAGATAAGCGGTTTGGAAGCCAGCCTGCTCACCGATATAATCCACGATATCCTCCACCTCGGGCGTATCTACAAAAGCGCATTGCACACGAACCGGCTCTTGTCCCGCCACGACAATCAACATATCGCCCCGTCCGATCAAACGGTTAGCGCCCGGAGCATCCAGAATCGTACGTGAATCGATCATAGAAGCAACCTTAAAGGCAATACGGCTCGGAAAGTTACTCTTGATCGTACCGGTAATCACCTTTGTATCCGGGCGTTGCGTAGCCAAGATCATATGGATACCTACCGCACGGGCCTTCGCCGCAATACGAGAGATAGGCAACTCGATCTCACGTCCGGCCACCGCGATCAAGTCGGCAAACTCATCCACCACTGCCACGATATAGGGTAAGAAGCGATGTCCCTTCTGCGGGTTCAACCGCCGTTCAATAAACTTAGCGTTGTATTCCTTTATATTACGAACATTCGCGTTCACCAATAAACGGTACCGGTCTTCCATCTCGATCACCAACGAATTCAATGTAGCGACAGCGTCAGCTGGCTCCGTAACGATCGGCTTCTCCGCATTCGGAAGTTTCGCCAGATAATGACGTTCTATCTTGGAATAGATACTAAACTCAACCATTTTCGGGTCTACCATCACGAATTTCAACTCCGATGGATGCTTCTTATATAATAAGGAAGTGATGATCGCATTTAGACCGACAGACTTACCTTGCCCCGTAGCACCGGCTACCAATAGATGCGGTGTCTTACAAAGATCGAACATGAACACCTCGTTCGTAATCGTCTTACCCATCGCCACAGGCAACTCATACTTACCCTCAACGAATCGGCGTGAAGCGATAACAGATTGCATCGATACCGTCTGAGGATTCTTATTCGGCACCTCGATACCGATCGTTCCCTTTCCGGGCATCGGAGCGATAATACGGATCTGCAAAGCGGATAAACTCAAGGCGATATCATCCTCCAAGTTCTTGATCTTAGAAATACGGACACCCGCCTCGGGTACAATCTCATAAAGCGTAACCGTAGGTCCGACTGTCGCTTTGATCGAGGCGATCTTTATATTGAAATCTTCCAAGGCTTGCTTGATCAAGCGTTGGTTTTCCGCCAATTCGTCCCGATTGATCTCCATGCTCCCACTATCATACGCTTTCAGTAAGTCCAAGGTAGGAAATACATAACGGGAAAGATCCAAACGGGGATCATACGTACCCAAGGCCGAAGCATCGTAGGTTTCATCATTACCGGCGGCAACTTCCACCGTGAATCCGGCATCCTCCTCATCCCCTAATTCCGGGGTATTTATCTCCTCTGTCTTTTCGTTTATCGGATCATCGTCACCTTTTGCGATCGTAACGACTAAATCATCAGCAGCAGCGACCTCTTCCTCCTCATATTCTGGTACTGTTTTACGGTTTTCTTTCGCTTCGGCCTTCAACAATTCAGCCTCCGTATCAAACTCTTCGTAATCATCCATTTCCGGTTGTTCATCCGGTTGCTCTACGACAGGCTTAGAGCGAGGAATTACAATATCCTCTTTTTCCGTCTGATCCACTTCAACCTCATCTTCTCGGCCTTCACGTTTCAAACGATTTTTCACCCAACCTAAAGAGAACATACGCTGCAAGAACGGAATAGTCTTCTTACTGGTAAAAATAGCGATGATTAAGAATGAGCCTAATAAAAGCAAGATCGTTCCGGGAATTCCGATATTGGTAATAAACATCTCCGAGATGTAATATCCGTGTTGACCGCCTAGATAAATAAACGTATCCTCATATCCCTTGATAAATATGAAAGCAAAAAACACAGATCCCCAGATCAACGCCGAAGCACTGAACAAGAAACGTCTCAACAAGGATACTTTATTTAAATTCATGAGTTTCGCCCCAACCGATCCCAAGAAAAAGAGGATCATAAAAGAAGAGATGCCAAACCAACGGTTCATCAACAGATCAGACAAATACGCCCCGCGTACGCCCGTCCAATTCTCTACCGATCCTCGATTGGTCAACAAATCCCCTAAAGGAACATTCTCTATTTTACTTTGATCGGCGGCTCCTGTAAAGAAAAACGAAATCAAGGCAAGCCCTACGTAAATGGTTAGTATAGAGATAATCAAACCTGTAATGAAACGGGTCCGTTCATTTGTAAAAAAAGTCTTCAAGGCTGCGAACCAGCTCGGCTCTGTATGATTTTGCTTCGTTGTTGTTGTCTTCTTTGCCATAAATAGTTTCTCAATAATTCTTTTATAACACGCAAATGTACATAGAAAAATCGAGTCTGACGAACCTTTGAAAAAAAGACGTACGTGTTTTCTGAAAAACATGTACATGTTTTTACGGAAAGACGTACATGTTTTTAGGGATAGATTTAAACAACTTTGACTACCTGACTATCCTCATGAAATCCGTCCATTGCCAGTTATCAATTGCGGCTTGGTGTGTAGGGAAAATTTATATTTATCCCCTCGATAAAAAGAATGCTCTATTTCCACTACTTTTTGATTCTCACAAACTACCACACTATCCAATATAAACACGGGAAGCTGAAGATCATTTTCGAAATAATTGTTCTCCTCCTCTGGATAAACTATCGTTACGCCAAGCGTTCTTTGTACACTATCTAGTTGTAAATGATACTTATCCTCGTAAATTTTCAAAAACGCCTGATTAAGCTCCATCAGATTAATTCGGGGACAAAGAGACATAGAAACATACCGTGTCTCATCCTTCAGCAATAGATCATCCGCATAACGAAGTCGACGTATTTTTAGAATTTTCCCTTCGATGATATAATTTTTCCCGTTGATATTGATAGAGATACCATTATCTATAATCGTTTTCTCTAATGTCACATTTTTCGGAGTGAATCCCTCTTTGATCAGATTCTCATTAAAACTTTCCTTTATAGCGTGAAAAGATCCTAACATACGAGTAAGATGTTTATCCTCAGAACGATTCAAAACGAACGTGCCTTTACCTTTAATCCGGCTAGCCCACCCCTGTAACTCTACTTCTAAAAGGCTTTTTCTTGCAGTCGTATTACTTATCTTATACATATTAATAAGCTCATTTTCTGAAGGGACCTTATCGCCCGGGAGCAACTCTCCCGATTCAATCTTAGCGATAATCGCTTTACTTATCTCTAGATATTTCGGATATTTGTTCTTCATCATCTACTATTTAAACCTATATCAAAAACTTTATGCACTAACAAATACAGCAGCACACATAATTTATATACCGCAAATATACAACGTTTTATTTTTTTATCATTTATTTTTTCAAAAAAACTTCACGAAACTTGTTTTTTTAATATACACCTCATATATTTGCAAAAAACAAACTTTGTGCGTTAAGTATGAAAACCCCAAAAAGAAGAATATTCTGGCTCATCTCGTTGATGCTGTTGCTTGCGACCGCTTTAAGCTTCATGGATCGCCAGATTCTATCCATCTCCATCATCCGGATCAAGGACGATCTGCATATCACCGACACGGAATATGGCTTTATAAATTCAGGCTTCCTTATCAGCTATGCGATCATGTTCACGCTGGGAGGTGTGTTAATCGACAGATACGGAAGCCGCCTAGGACTTGCATTCTCTGTAGGGTTCTGGTCTTTAGCTACAGCTTTACATGCTCTTTCAACAAATACGTTCCACTTTGGAGCACTCCGTTTTTTACTGGGAGTGGGAGAAGGAGGATGTTTTCCCGGAGCTATCAAGGCGGTTATCGAATGGATTCCCAGCCACAAGCATGCCATCGCAAACGGAATAGCCATAGGAGGCTCTGCTATTGGAGCGGTAGTGGCAGTTCCTCTTTGCGCTTTCATCTTAAGCCATACCAATTGGCGCATGCTATTCCTAATCAGCGGGGCTTTAGGAATAATTTGGGTGCTTTTCTGGTTACGACTGACAAACAAATATTCCAAAGAGCAGAATACTGCGACAAAAAGCGTGGCTTCTCCCTTAAAGCTCTCGGATCTCATCCATTTACTAAAGAACAAAAACGCTCTTTTGTTCATCCTGATCCGCTTCCTGTTAGATCCCATCTTTTACTTTTATATGTTCTGGATTCCCAAATACTTAAACGAATCCAAAGGTCTTTCCCTTGATTATATAGGTAATATTTTGTGGATTCCATTCTTAGCCTTGGGTATCGCAAATATTATAGGCGGTTGGCTATCAGACCAAATACAAAAGAAGACAGGCAACACAAGCCAAGCGAGAAAAATCGCCATGGGAATCGCAGCAGTCTTAACCCTGCCCGTTCTTTCCGTTGGTATGCTTAATACCTCCTTGATCGTCATGTTCGTCATGTCATTAGCTTTCTTCGCACATGGCATCTGGATCACAAACTATATAACCTCAATTGGTGATATCTTTGGCGCGACAAAATCATCTACGGTCGTAGGTTTATCCGGAACAGCAGGTGCGGTATCATCCATGGTTATCAATCCTCTCATGGGGGTTGTAATAACCAATTATACCTATGCGCCTCTGTGGATCTATTCGGGTATCATGTACCCTATCGCTTTTCTTATCTTCCTTTTCTTTTTACGAGAAGGTATCCATACGGGAAAATAAACAAGCGTATACAGACTCATATTGTAACATTACATACAAATCAACATAGTGCGTTAACTATCAAACAAACAAACGTTAATATGGACAGAATGAAAGAGAAGAGAAAAGGGAAAGCTCGTATCGGAGTATTCAGTGTCGGATATGATGTGTATTGGGCGCAATTCCCAGGTTTATTAGAAGAACTCTTGGCGAAAGAAGAGATGTTTATCCGCAAATTTCCTCAAAACGAAGTAGATATCATTCGTTTCGGGATGATTGATTCCCCTGCTGTCGCCTATAAAAAAGTGAAAGAAATCATCGCAGCAAACCTTGATTTCCTCTTTTGCGATATGCTCACTTACGCAACTTCCGGTACGTTTGGTGTCATTGCGGCCTCTGTACGATGCCCTATTGTTTTGGTCGCCTTGCAACCGTTAAAAGCGATGGACTACAAACAGGCCAGCACGTATATGCAACTGGTAAACGATGATATCTGTGCCTTACCAGAGTTTACGGGTGTAGCCTCTCGCCTGGGCAGACCGATTCCAGAAACAATTATCGGCACCTTACACGATGACGAAATGGTAGATAACGAGATATACGAATACTGCCGAATCGCAAACGTATTGCATGGTTTGAGGAATGCACAATTGGGACATATCGGCCATCCTCTCAACTCCATGCTGGATATGAATACAGACCCCACGATGCTCACGACCTTTTTTGGCTCACACGTCATCTTTTATGAGCCTAATGAGTTACAACGTCACATGAAGTCGCTCACGGACGAAGAAATTAAGGAAAAAGAAAAACAAATACTCCAATTCTTCGACACGCCGGAACCTGTATCAGATCCAATCTCCATGAAACTAAGTGACGAGGACTTGTGCGTGGCAGCGAAAGCCAGTCTGGCTTTAGACAAATTTGTCAACAGTAACAATCTGACTGGCCTCGCATACTATTTCGATGGAGCGGAGAACAGTTCAATACGTCAATTAATGACAAACTTGATCGTAGGAAACTCTTTATTAACCGCCCGGCACATCCCGATGTGTGGTGAGTCTGACTTAAAAACCTTGATTGCGTTGATGATCATGGATCACATGGGAATAGGTGGCAGTTTCGCAGAATTTCATCCGGTCGACTTTACTGATGGCTTCGTATTAGTAGGACATGACGGCCCGCACAACATCTCGATAGCGGAAGGCAAACCGGTATTACGCAGCCTAAAAAAATATCATGGAAAGCCAGGTAATGGAGCAGGTGTAGAATTCAAGATAAAGGAGGGTCCTATCACGCTTTTATCTATCAATTCCACCTACGATGGAAAATTTAAATTCATCATCGCAGAAGGAGAATCCGTTAGCGGTCCCATACCTCCTACCGGCAATACGAACACAAGAGGATTCTTTCAACCCGATGTACGGACATTCCTGAAAAGATGGGTTAATGAAGCTCCTACGCACCATTTCGCCTTAGGTATCGGACATCATGCAGCGACTTTAGCCAAATTGGCTAAATACTTAAATCTTGAATACAAGATTATACCAACTGATTAAAACTAAATTCAATTTAAATCTGAGAATCATGGAAAAACGAATTCAAACAGTTAACAAGTCCCCTATCAGATACAAGCAAATTACCCACTTGATATTCTTGATTTGTTTTGCTTTTTATAATATAGTAGCTTATGCGGCACCCGGAGCAATAAAAGGTAAAGTCACAGGCACAGACGGTTACGGAATCGCCGGTGTAAACGTGATTGAAAAAGGAACAACCAACGGAGTCATAACAGATGTTGAAGGAAACTGGACGTTGAATCTAACCACAGAGAATCCTATACTATCCTTTTCCTTCATCGGTTATAAATCACAAGAAACCCCAGTCGGAAACAAAACAGTACTCAATATCATACTAATAGAAGATGTAGAGGTACTTGATGAAGTAGTCGTTGTGGGATATGGTACACAGAAGAAAAAAGATTTAACAGGAGCCATTGCCTCTGTTAGTAGCGAAGACTTAGGAAAAACACCTACATCTAGTTTTGACCAATCATTGCAAGGAAAAATTCCAGGAGTACAAGTTACGCAAACTACTGGAGCTCCTGGTGGAAATATCAATATTATGGTACGTGGTATCAGTTCTATTTCCGGATCAAATTCACCTTTATATGTGATCGATGGTTACCCTATTGGTAACGGAGGAGGAGGATCCAACATGTCTGCTTTCGCAAACAATAGTTACACAGCTAATGGTATGGCGAATTCGACCATGGAAAAAATCAACCCTTTAAGCACAATTAATCCTTCAGACATCGAATCAATCGAGATATTAAAAGATGCTTCAGCTACTGCCATCTACGGATCTCGAGGAGCCAATGGAGTCGTCTTAATTACAACAAAAAGAGGAAAAGTTGGAAAAACAACCATTAATATAGATGCCTCTATTGGTGTACAACAAGTAGCACATAAAGTTGATCTGCTCTCCCCACGTGAATACGCAGCCTATGTAGCGGAAGGTAGAGATAACGCATGGATTTACGCAGGAGGCAAAGCCAGTGATCCCAATGACGTAAGAACTTCCAACACTTGGGTTAGACCAGAATTTCGTAATCCTGAACTTCTCCCTAACGAAGGAACGGATTGGCAAGACGCTATATTCCGTTTAGCTACAGTACAAAACTATCAATTATCAGCAACCGGTGGAACTGAGAATATAAAATACATGGTTTCTTTAGGTTTCTTTGATCAAGATGGTATCGTAATCGGATCTGACTATCAACGATTCAATATTAGATCTAACATTGACGCTCAATTAACCAAACATCTAAAATTTGGTTCCAATATCGCAGCATCTTATGGTTATGGAGATTTTGCTCGAACAGAAGGCGTTCTAGGACAAAGAGGCATGATTCAATGCGCATTAGGTATGAATCCTCTCTTACCTATTTACGCAGAAGATAGAAGCTATAATTCTGAATTTGGAGATCCAATGGGTGCTCCTATTGAAAATCCTCTATTCATCGCAGAAAACTTCTCCGATAAAAGAGAGAAAAAAGATGTTATTGTCAATAACTATCTGGACTACGAATTTATGCATGGTTTAAATTTCAAGACGACCTTTGGTTTAAGTTTCAATCTCAATGAAACTAATCTTTGGAAATCGTCTCAAATTGGAAATTGGGCAGAAAAAGCAAGTCCTGCTACAGCTGCATCCATTGACAAAAAAGGCTTGAGTTGGGTAAATGAAAACACATTAACTTATAAAAAAGTCTTCAATGAAAAACATGATTTAAACGTAGTCGCAGGTTTTACAGTAGAGAAAAACACTTATAAGCAATTATCAGCAGGAGCTACGGATTTCCCAACTGATTATGTGCATTATTTATCAGCGGGAACAATCAACACAGGAACTCACTTCAAAAATGAAAGCTCAATGGTCTCTTTGCTTGCTAGGGCAAATTACGTATATGACAATAAATATATGTTAACTGCCACTGTTCGTAGAGATGGTAGCTCTCGGTTTGGATCCAATAATAGATGGGGTACATTTCCTTCTATTTCTGTAGGATATCGAATCTCAGAAGAAACCTTCATGAAAAACCTTAGAGCCTTATCCAATTTAAAAATAAGGGCAAGTTATGGTGTATCTGGAAATAATAATATCGGTGATTACAGACAAATCGCACTTTTAGGAATATCCAACTATGCAAATGCAAATAAAATATACCCGGGATTAGCCCCTAGTACATTAGCTAACAATGATCTGACATGGGAAAAATCAAAACAAACAGATATAGGTATCGATTTGGGATTATTCCAAAATAGAATCTCTATCATAGCTGATTGGTATTACAATTTGAAAACTGATCTATTATTAAACGTAAATTTACCAATCGCTTCCGGTTTTGGAAGTTCTATGCAGAACGTAGGTGAAATCGAAAATAAAGGCTTCGAGTTTGCATTAAATACAGTAAACATTGACACAAAGGATTTTTCTTGGAACACCTCATTCAATATCAGCACAAACAAAAATAAAGTTAAGAAATTAGCGACAGAAAATGGAAGAATCATCTCTGACAAATATATCACCGAAGTCGGTCAATCAATTTCCAGTTTTTACCTAATGCATGTTGTAGGTGTATTTAAAGATGAAGAGGATGTGAAGAAGGGACCCATATATACACCTAACACCCAGCCTGGTGATTTAAAATTTGAAGATGTAGATGGCAATGGAAAGATAACCACCGCAGACAAAACAATCGTAGGTTCTCCATTTCCCGATTTCACATGGGGATTGACCAATAGCTTTAGATATAAAAATCTAACTTTAAGCGTTTTTATTAATGGCTCACATGGTGCAGAAAATTATTTCGGCGCTGGAGAAGTTATAATGAATCTCGCAGGTGTACAAAATCAATCCGCTCTTATTAATGATCGTTGGAAATCGTCTGAAAATCCAGGTAATGGATTTATTCCAAGAGCTATTCGTTCTGATTATGCCTTAGGCCAATCCGCATCCTCACGCTATATCTTTGATGCCTCCTATGTACGTATTAAAGATATAACCCTTTCTTACGACTTCCCTTTAGAAATGCTTAGTAAAATAAGAATGAAAGGATTAAATGCATATTTTAATATCTCTAATGTATATACATTCACTAAAGGCTATCCTGGATATGACCCCGAAGCCAGTCAATCTGGAGACTCTGTTACATCCGCAGGTATGGATGGAGGTGTCTATCCAACACCAAGAGTATATACATTAGGTTTAAAAGTCGCTTTTTAATAAATTAAAAACTATAATATCATGAAAAAGGTTTTAATAACATATGCCTGTCTGGGGTTACTTTCACTGTCAATCACCTCATGCTCTGATTTCCTGACATTACAACCTGAACATCAGATCAATGAATTAGGATATTGGAAAAATGAAGCTGATTTTGAAACAGCTATAGTAGGTCTCTATTCTGGTTTACAATCGTATGCGCAAAATTTAATGTGGGTAAATGAAGTAGGAACAGATAATGCCACATTCCAATTACCACAAGCAGAATCCCATGTCACTGGATTCGATTATTGGACTCTTTCTCCAACAAATGCTTACGTTAATAACTACTGGAATAACAACTATGGTACGATCAGTCGAGCCAATACTATCTTGAACAGACTGTCTAATGTCGATTTCACATCAAAATCTCGAATGGAAGGAGAATGCAAATTCATTCGAGCCTTATCCTACTTTCAACTTGTTCGTCTTTTTGGGGATGTTTCTATTTCGACCAAAGAATTTTCAAGTCCAAATGAAATTAACAATTATGATTTTAGTCGTAAACCAGTTGAAGAGATTTATAAACTCATATTAAATGATCTAACAGACGCAGAAAAATTATTAGCTAATGATGAAATTCCATCCAATAAAGGAAAAGTTTCCATCGGAGCCATAAAAACTCTACTGGGTAAAATCTATTTAACTAAGAAAGAATATGATCTAGCAGTTCAAAAATTAAAAGAAGTAATTGATATGCAAGCTTATTCTTTAGAGTCTGATTTTGCTTCATTATTCTCAGAAGGAAATGATGATAAAGTTGAGTCTATCTTAGAAATTGAATTTGCATCTGGAAATCAAGGGGAAGGATTTGATTTTGGAAATTTCTATCCTAATGTGATTAATATGGATGTTTTTCCTGGAGGAATAATTGGTGGAGGAAGATGTGTTCCTAGTATAACGTTATGGAACGCATACGAAGAAGGAGATATCAGAAGAGATGCTGGATTGGGAAACAAATTACCAATGAACGATGGAACTACTACTGATTATTTCTTTTGCAAGAAATTCGTTGATTATTCTGCGACAACAATGCAAGATGGAGGAGTTAACTTCACCTTATTACGCTACGCAGATGTATTATTAATGTATGCGGAAGCTTTGAATGAATTGAACAAGACAAATGAGGCCCTACCCTATATCAACCAAATAAGACAACGTGCCCAAGTTTCAAGTCTAATGGGATTATCACAAAGTCAATTACGTTTAGCAATAGAAAAAGAACGTCAATTGGAGCTTTGTTTTGAAGGGCATCGTTGGTTTGATTTAAAAAGGACAGACCGTTTGTTGGATGTTATAAACGAAGATTTTAAAAATTTAGGGTTAACATTCTCTGCGAAAGAATATGGGCTATTATTACCCATACCACAGAATCAAAGAGATATTGATCCCAATTTAACACAGAATCCCGGATATTAATCTATTTTCTACATTTCAATCTTATATAAAAAACAATATGAACAAGACAATCTTAGCATTCGCATCACTTCTATTCCTGCTTCCCTCTTGTAGCAGGAATAGCTCTGAAAGTGATCTATTCAAGGATAAATATGATCTCGACAAACGAATCCAATCTTTTAACGACATCCACTTGGAGATGTCGTTAAAGCCTTTCAAAGTGAATAATCGGGATTCCATTGATCAAGTTTGTAGAAATGTTTTCATCCAATGGGCTCCACTGTTAAGACACGCAGATACAATCTCTGTTATGCTGTGGACCGCAGATGGATCCGAGATATTAAATTATACCGGAGATGACAACCAGCGTTTAGAATGGTCTCAATATGTAGGAAATCCGAATACAGACCATGAAGTTAATTCAGGGCCCAAAGAATTAAGCCTACATCAACGCGCTTATGATTATATCCCGAATCCTCCTCAATACACGTATGGAGACTTGAAATATATCGTATCCGCTTTAAAAAGACATGGAGAGCGATTGACTGGAAAAGTTGTCCGGATTGGGGAGACATTTGACCCGGGTCCTGAATTCGCTAAATCCGAATTCAAATACAAGAAACATCCGGAGATCTGTATGGGTAATACAATGGGAGCTAAAACGTTCGTTTGTTGTTACGCAACCCTCAATGAAGATAAAGAACATTATGCCGGCTATCCTTCCGGTATTCCGCAAGGTACTCCTTTCGGTACGTTCTTCGGAAAACAAAGCCAGCATTTCTTAACAGATATGGGATTCGACTTCCTTTGGTTCTCCAACGGACTTGGATTTGGAATGGAAACGTGGGGATCCACTGGAGCTGTATTCGATGGTAAACAGTTCCATCCGGAAAAGTTGAACGATACCCGAGAGAAGATTACTGACTTTTGGAACAAATTCAGAGCGGAATGTCCAGATATCCGAATCGAAACACGTGGTACAAATATCTCTGTCGGAGCCGACTTAGCAAAAGATGGCGTTGATTTAAAGGCGATCTATAATGGCAATTTCAATCTGTTGCCACCGCCTAACTCACCTTGGGCTGCGTTAGATGGTAATTTTGGACTGGAATTGGCTGGCTATATGTCTCGTATCTCAGAATTACCAGACGATCGTTATTTGTTCAGATACTATATACATGATCCCTGGTGGGCAAACAGCCCTTGGCTCGATCGTTACGGAAGAGAGGCTCACGACATCTATTTACCTATGGCTGTCGCCCGTATAGACAGAGAGGGGAAGGTCAAATTGCCTACTCATTTCACGTTGCTGACTATTGATGACTCGTATGGTAACATGCCGGAGCAAGTTCCATCCGAGATGATACCCCATCTGCTACAAGGCCGCAGGACAGCGCCAGACCAGCCGGGTTTGATTGTTTGGGTCTATCCTTTTGACGAATATCATGATTGGGCCCATAAGCAACCGGAGCGAGTAAAAGAAATTTATTATGGAGATTGGTTTATCCAACAAGCCATCAATGACGGATTTCCTTTGAACACCGTTGTCTCTACCGGGAATTTCGTAGAATTAATGAAAGCGGGCAAAAAAACCTTTGATGAATCTATCCTAGTCTCAATCGTACCCGACGCAGGATCCGATTTAGAAAAGCAGCTCATACAGTTTGTCAAGAAGGGAGGGAAATTATTCGTTTATGGCCCCTCCTCGCATGCGAGCCAAAAGTTCCTTGATTTCCTAAATATCAAACAGGTAGAACCTATTTCAGGGGAGATGAGAGTACAGACGCAGTTGCGTTCAGACCTTATCAAGACACCCGGTTCCTCGATTCTCAGACATAACGAAGATATGTCTGGAGGAGGTATCGAAACGCTAGTAAACAACACTAGCGATCCATCAACTAAAGTCTTAGCCCAAGCCTTCATGGGAGCCCAGAAAAGGGATATCGCTATCCAGAGACAAGAGAAGGATTGGAATGGTGGTATGGTTGTCTACTTACGGGGAACCAATTCGGCCACTTATCGAGGAGGACATCTCTTAACTCCCGATAATCCGAAACAATGGTTTAACGGCTCATCCTTGTTAAGATATTCTCTGAACAATATGGGATATAGCGTTTACTTTGACAAACTGGAGGCCGACATGAAGAATCCAATCAACTGCATCTCCAGAAATGACAACGCCTTCTATTTCTCCGGATTTACACCAAACCAGACCATAGAGCAACAATGGCTGTTTCCACAAGGCGCACCGATCTTTACCGGATATGAAACAGAGCTAAGAAACGGTATCGCACATTATCGGATGCCCAAATCATACCAAGAGGAATGTCGTGTTTTTGTAAAACAGGAAAAAGGAATTATATCCTGTTATGAAGTAGCACCAGTTGAGTGGAAAGTAAAACGTAGAATAGGAATTAACGGATTAAAACAAGCGACCGTCCGAATCTACCCGGGAGTGGATGATGCCAATTTCAAGGTTGTCAACAATATTGGTTATCCCTATAACAAACCTTCACTGGAATTAAAAAAAGGTTCAGATTTTTCTGGAACTTATTACGAATTTACGGATATAACAGGTGAATTAATCGCAGTATGGTAAACAGAACCTTGTTCCTTTTCATAATTTTCATGATATATTCGGGGTCTGCCGCTTTCGGCAGACTTCGAGTATTAGGTTTGTTCGCTGACAATATGGTTATTCAACGAGAAGAACCGATTGTCATACAGGGAACAGCCCTTCCCCAAGAGGCCATTCGTGTAACATTTCATGAATCCATAGTATCATGCCACACAGACGCTAACGGAACATGGAAGCTCGAATTACCTGCGGCGAAAGCCGGAGGACCTTACGTTCTCACCATACAGACCGCACGTGAGGTATTATCCTTCGAGAATGTATTAGTTGGCGATATATGGCTGGCTTCCGGACAATCCAATATGGAACATCCGATGGAGGGCTGGAAATGGTTGCCCCATTCAAGCATCTATCGGTATAAAGAGGAGATATCAGATTCCGATTATCCAGATATCCGGCTATTCTCCGTACCGAAATATCCCGCTGCCGTAGAAATTGAAGATGTACCAGAAAAGAGATGGGAGATAGCCAATCCTCAAACGATCCGCACGTTTTCCTCTACCGCTTGGTTCTTCGCAAAAGAATTACACAAACGATTGAGAATACCGATAGGTATCATCAATTGCTCATGGACGGGTACTTCTATTCTGACTTGGGAAAGCAAGGAGGTTTTGAATCAATTCAAGGATTCCTTGAATGATATAAGGCCTTCCACTATTCCAGATCGAGACAAAGTGATGAAAGCCTTTATGTCTAATCAACAAAGAAAATGCCAGATATCTATTCCCAGGGATGGACAAGTTCTAGAAATCCACGAATTACCTCATTCCGCATGGGAAACGATCGAATTGAACAATATGCGATCCTCCCTACCTAATGTCATTTGGTTAAGGAAAGAGATCGATATTCCGGAAACATACGCAAAAGAGTCATTAACCTTGTCGTTAGGAGTATTAAATAGGCAAAGTATCCTTTTTTTCAACGGCAAAGAGATCGGAGAATTCATGTATCCGGAACCGGCCATCACCCGTGTTCCAAGATCCTGCATTTGCCCAGGGAAAAACGAACTGCTCATCCGCTTGGCGCAACCTTTTGGAACACCCTCCGTAAAAGGAGATAAAAGCAGCCTTTTCATCTCCACCAGAGATACCACATATAAAACTGAGTTAACAGGGAAATGGGAGCTAACCATAGCAGACCATATTCCCCAGCCTCAGCCGGAGTATCAAAACAATCTAGGCGCTTTGTTCAATGGTATGATCCATCCGTGCTTGAATCACAATATAAAAGGTATCATTTGGTATCAAGGGGAAAATGATGTTTGGAAACCGGACCTATATGCGGATATGTTCAAGTCTCTGATTACAGATTGGCGCAACAAATGGAGAAAGAAAGAAATGCCATTCTTATATGTGCAAATCTCCTTGATTCCAGGTCCGGAAATGTTTGGAGACGAATCTGTTCAACAAACTTTCAGGAAGAAACAGCAAATCTCATTACCAAACACGGGAATGGTATATTCCCTGGACATTGGAGATCCATACGATGTACATCCAAGAAACAAAAAGGTAATCGGAGAAAGACTGGCAGAACAGGCCTTCCGGACTGTATATAAATAAAGAATAGTAATAATAAATATCATTTAAAACATCGTCATATGAAAAAGTACAATTTATTTTATTTTGTTCTACTAATATTGCAATTTGGCACATTCCAATTAAATGCACAATTAGATAACAATGGCTACACAGTAGCAGCCTATATCTGGCCTTCTTGTCACGATGATCCTATAGGTAGTGAAGTTTTATGGCCCGAAAAGAAAGGAGAATGGGAAATTATCCAAAAAGGTAATCCTCGTTTTCTTGGACATTATCAACCCAAAATTCCATTATGGGGATATGAACTAGATAATGATCCAAAAGTTATGGAACGTTGGATAGAAGCTGCCACTGAGCACGGTATCAACACTTTCATTTTTGATTGGTATTGGTTTAATAATGGTCCATTTTTAGAGAGTTGCCTAAACGATGGTTTCTTAAAAGCTAAGAACAATAAAAAAATGAATTTCTATATAATGTGGGCTAATCATGATGTGGCACGTAATTATTGGAATGTCCATCGTTACAAAGAAGACAATTCTCTTCTATGGAAAGGAGCTATTGATTGGCCTAACTTTAAAATTATAGTTAAACGTATTATTGAACAATATTTCAAGTGTCCTAACTATTTTAAAATAAATGGAGAGCCTGTCTTTTCTATTTTCGGTTTAAACAATCTAATAAAAACCTTTGGTTCACTTGAAGAAACCCGTAATGGTTTAAAATACTTTCGTGAAGAAGTCAAAAAAGCAGGTTTTCCAAACGTACATATTCAATTAATCGCAAATGGAACTCCTAATGATAATTTTCTAAATCAAATAGAAACATTAAACATTAACAGTTTAACAATCTATCAATGGGGAGGTTCACAACCAGAAGATTATATTCAATGGGGTACAGAAGCTTTTGATCGTTTAGAAAAATGGAGTAAAATTGTTTCTATTCCCTACTTTCCAAATGTTTCTGTTGGCTGGGACGATACACCTCGTTTTCCTCTTAAAACACAAAAAGATGTAGTTCATCTCAATCAATCACCAGAAACATTCGCTGCTTATTTACAAAAAGCTAAAGAATATTGTGACAAACATCCTAGTCAACCTAAATTAATCACAATTTACGCTTGGAATGAATGGGTAGAAGGAGCTTATTTGCTACCAGATATAAAATATGGATTTAAGTACTTAAATGCTATAAAAAGAATCATATTAGACAAAGAGTACGATAAATATTAATTTCAATATAAAAAACATGATTAACAGAAGAGTTTTCATAAAAAAATGCATAGCAATATATGGTAGTTTATTATTAATACCAGCTTGCAAGAACAACGATAATAAACAAAAATACAATTGTTTCACTAACAATGAAAGCGAATGCTTAGAATCTATTTGTGAACAATTTATTCCTACAGATGATTTTCCTGGAGCAAAAGAAACTGGAATCATCAATTTTATTGATAGATTATTATACACCAGATTCCCTGAGTTAAAAATTAAATATACTAAAGGAATTTATTCTTTAGAGAGCTATACAAATACGATATTCAAGAAATCTTTCAAAGATTTACCATGGGATATACAAATGTCAATTCTTCAAAAAATGGAGAATAAGCAACTACCAGAGAAATACTGGACTGATATATCTCAAAAAGAATTCTTTGAGATGGTTTTACGCAATACGATGCAAGGTTATTATGGTTCTCCCAGACATGGAGGGAACAAAAATTACACAAGTTTTCGTATGATGAAATTAGATTATCCACCATTAATAGGACAAAACAGATATGAATAAAATACAAAAAAAAGCTATTGTAATCGGAGCTGGAGCTGGAGGGGGCATTGTCGCTAAAGAACTTGCGACAAATGGTATACAAGTAACTCTTTTTGAACGAGGAGGGTGGCCTATTTATGACGAACATAGCAATGATGAATTAATATCACAACGTGTACAAGATCTAGGCTCTGCTTTTGGTCCTGACGGCAAAAAAAATCCTCGCGTCATAATAAATGAAAATGGGAAAAAGCAAATAGTAACACCTCAAACAGGTAGATATAACCATATAGCAGCTTGCGTTGGGTCAGGAACGGTTTCTTATGGAGCAATGGCCTGGAGATTCATGCCTGAGGATTTTCGTTTAAAATCAGAATATGGAGAAGTTAAAGGATCTACACTAACAGATTGGCCTATAACATACGAAGAATTAGCACCTTATTATCATAAGGCTGAATTTGAAATAGGTGTTTCTGGAGACATGTCCGAAAATCCATTTGCACCCAATCAATATGAACCCTATCCGATGCCTGCATTTGAATACAATAAGGATGGGAAAATAATAGCTGATACATGTAAACGTATAGGACTACATCCCTTTCCAATACCAATGCTTCGCAATTCTATAGCATACAATGGAAGAGCCGCTTGTATTAGAAACAGAACTTGTTGCGGTTATGCCTGTCCTATAAATGCAAAAAATGGCACACACAATACAGTCATTCCTATTGCTATACTAAGTGGGAACTGTGATGTTAAAACAAATTGTTTTGTCTTTAAAATACATACAGACGATAAACAATCTGCTACCGCAGTATCATATTTTGACGAAAATAATAAGAGATGTACAATGGAAGCAGATATAATTGTCATCGCTGCATCGGCAACTGAAACAGCTAGACTTCTACTTAATTCAAAATCCTCAAAATTTCCAAATGGAATTGGAAATAATAACGACTGGGTTGGGCGCAATTTACAAGGGCATGCTTATTGTGGAGCTAGAGGATTATTCGATTTTGACATTATGGATTTACAAGGCCCAGGCGCAACAGTTGCTATAATGGATTATAACCATCATAATGATGGTATTATTGGAGGTGGACTTTTAGCAAATGAGTTTTATCCAATGCCATACGCTTTCTCTAGCATCCGTCCTCCTAAATCTCCTCGATGGGGATTAGAACACAAGAAATTCCAACAAGAAAATTACTATAGAGTAGAATGTATTCAAGGGCCAATACAAGAAATGCCTAATTTTAACATGCGAGTAACAGTTGATGATTCTGTAAAAGATTATTGGGGAATACCTGTCGCTGCAATATCAGGATCACGTCATCCTCTAGATACAAAACATGTGGAATTTCTTTCTGAAAAAGCCGCTAATATATTAAAAGAAGCTGGAGCTAAAAAGATTTGGAAACATGGCTACACTGATGGACATAGCGGTGGACAACACCAAGCAGGGACTTGCCGTATGGGAAATGATCCAGCCACCTCTGTTGTTGACAAATATTGTCGTGTACATGATTTTAAAAATCTATATATAGCAGATGGTAGCGTACTCGTTAATAATGGAGGCTTCAATCCTGTATTAACAATTATGGCTTTAGCATACCGAACAAGCGAACATATCATTAAACAATGGACAAAAGGAGGACATTCATGAAAACATTATATTGGATAAGTCTTATTACTATTGGAGGATTCATAATTTTTCTCTCTAGTTATAAAGTCTATACATCATTGGATCCAGACTTAACTTGCGCTCAATGCCATGAGATCAACACGGCTTGTAAATTATGGAGAAACTCCTCCCACGCAAATATAAATTGCATTGAATGCCATGGAGGAGCTTTTAGTGATGGCCTACATGGATTCACAGAGAAAGCAGAAATGGTATACAGCCATTTCACTAAAGAACAAACATTTGAGGATATTTCTCTAAAAGAGAAACAAGTTCTATATATAACATCTCGATGCGCAACTTGTCATCAAGCGGAACATGTCGCATGGGAGTCTGGAGCACACTCTACTACTTATAAAGATATCTTTATGGATAAAGAGCATAATAAAACAGAAATGCCTTATTGGGATTGTTTCCGCTGTCATGGTATGCACTATGATGGAAACATATATGATTTAATGTCTTTAGAGGGATCATTTGAAAACTGGTCAATTAAAGATAAAAATCAAGCGGAACGCCCTGCTATCACTTGTCTATCTTGTCATCAAATTCATGCTGAACAAGTACAAAGTATTCCATACAAATTAAAGAGTAAAGATGAACGAGACTCCTTGATGAAAAAGACCAAAAATGTAGCAACGGCTCTTTATATTCGTTCTGACAAACGACACATACAAGCTATCGATTTGTATCAAACGACCATTCTTGACCATGACTCACTTGTTAAAGTATCAAATGATCCTAACACATGGCTTTGTATGCAATGTCACGCACCAAATAACCGCAGAGAAGCGGGTTCTAGTGATGACAAAACCCCTATTGGAATATATGAAGGGATGAGTTGCTTGGAATGCCACAATCCGCATTCAAATCAGCTCAAACAAAACTACCCAAATGTACACAAAAAGCATTAAAAAACTTTTGAAGAACAAAGACTACCGTTAAATAGTATCCCAATATTTTGGTCAAATTTACGGGACACTATTTAATGGTACTCTATCCAAATCCTCTAAGCAGTATTCAATCACCTTTCCATATAACAATTCACTTAATATTCAAACTATTACACAAAAAAAATCATACTCATTATTTATCAAATCATACGATGCATCTCGTGCCCCTCTATATAGATCGCACTTTGAGGACGAGATGGACAAAGGTGCTCGCAAGCACCACAACCAATACAAGTTTCCGTATTGATCACCGGGATCTTTAACGACTTCGGATCTGCCGGATCTTTCGCCACCATCTGGATCGATTTTGTCGGGCAATGGCGTTCACAATTACCACAACTCATACCGTCCGTATTGACAATACAAAGATCTTTTACCCATACGGCATGACCGATCTGTATAGCAGATTTGTCTTCTTTCGTAATCGGTTTGATCGCTCCCGTCGGGCAAACCTCCGAACATTTCACACATTCCGGACGGCAATACCCTCTATCGAATGCCATCTCCGGCTGCATCAGTTTCATCAGATCCGTAGACGGACGCAGGACATGATTCTCGCAGACAGATACACAAAGCTGACACCCCGTGCAATGTTGGGCCAGATTCCCAATACTCAAGGCTCCGGGAGGAACCAATGGTGCCAAACGATTCGGCTCTTTACGTTCTTTAATCGGCGCAAAGCCTCCGTCTTTCTTCATCTCCACATAATCCTCCAGCTTTTTCTGCTGAGCATGCAAAACAGAAGACATGGCTACCAATGCCGTAGCTGACAAGGCTCGACGGCGGGAAACATCCGTAGTGTCCTTCGTTGAGGATTCTTTTACCGAAGTAGCTTTATCAGCCTTGTGTGCCCTCGTATACGAAATCGCACCTTGACGGCAATTATCCAAACAGTCCATACAAGTCACGCAACGGCTATAATCGATCGCATGATTCTTAGAGTCGATGCAAGAAGCCTTGCATTTACGTGCGCATAATCCGCAACCATTACATTTATCGGTATCAATGCGAGGTTTAAGTAAAGCATACTTCGACAAAAAACCGAGAACCGTACCTACCGGACAGATCGTATTACAATATGTACGTCCATTTCTCCAAGCTAAAATCGCCAATATGACAAAGCTCAGAATAGCGATTCCCATCGTAGCCAGGCTACGCACCCAGACGTCCACCGAATAGAATGCGTAACTATCCATACGTTCTGCGAAATAGGCCAATAGATTGTTGCCCTCTTGATAGATTGGCGCAAATAAATTAGAAGCGATACGCCCATAAGCGCTATAAGGCGAAATCAACGCTACCAAGGAACCGATACCAGCGATACAAGCCAATATAAAAATAACCAAGGTACCATAACGTACCCACTTCAATGCGGGAGAATAGGAAAAGCGGTATTTCTTCCGTTTACTAGCAAACCACGAAATGATATCTTGCAATACCCCTAAAGGGCAGATAACGGAGCAATATACACGCCCCAATAAAAGAGTCAAGATTATCAACCCTACCACAACACCTACATTCAAAGCCAACAACGCAGGCCAAAACTGTATCTTTGCCAACCATCCGAACCAAGCGTGAATCGTACCCGTGAAATCAAGAAATAACAGGGTTATCAGCACAAAGCAAAAGGTGGCAGCGAATATTCTTATTTTTCGTAACATAATTTTCCGTTTGTTTAAAGGTTAACCATTCACTTTCAACTCTTCCACGAATTTATCGATACGCTGCATCTCTTTGGGGATATCGATACCCTGCGGACAATGAGGATTACATTGCTCACACCCTGTACAATGGTTCGCTTGACGCAACTTTGGGACACTCCGGTCATAACCGACTAAGAAGGCACGACGAGCTTTCGCGTAATTTTCGTCTTGCGCGCTTTTCGGAACATTTCCTTCGTTCACACATTTATTATAATGTAAGAGAATACCCGGAATATCCAACGCATATGGACAAGGCATACAATATTTGCAATCATTGCAAGGTATTGTCGGATATTTCATCATAAGCTGGGCCGTCTCTTCCAAAAAGTCTTTCTCCTCGTCCGTTACCGGGATAAGCGGGGAATAGGTACGGATATTATCTTGCAAATGCTCCATATAAGTCATGCCGCTTAACACCGTCAAGACCCCATCCGGAGAGCCGGCGAAACGAAAAGCCCATGAAGCCACGCTATTCTCAGGCCGTTGCTGTTTCAAACGAGCAACGATATGATCCGGAACATTCGATAAGCGACCTCCTAATAGCGGTTCCATGATAACCGCCGGAATACCTCGCTTCTCTAATTCGCCATACAGATAATCAGCGTTTACGTTACGCCCCGAGGCATGTTTCCAGTCCAAATAATTCAGCTGGATCTGAACGAAATCCCATTTAACGCCCATATCCAACACATAATCAAACACTTTTACATCCCCATGAAAAGACCAACCTAGGTTACGGATACGTCCCGCTTCCCGTTCTTTCACCAAGAAATCAAGCATTCCATTATTTATATAGCGGTCATTGAAAAGCTCGATACCATTCCCCCCACCGATAGAGTGAAGCAAATAATAATCCAAATAATCGGTTTGCAAATCACGGAACGACTGCCGATACATCGCCAACGAGTTTTCTCTCGTATAGTTCTGGAAGTTTGACAGTTTAGTGGCCAAATAATAGGAGTTCCTAGGATGGCGTGCCAATGCGATACCGGTCGCTTTCTCGGACATACCTTGTACATAAACAGGAGAAGTATCAAAGTAATTCACCCCATGTTCTATCGCATAATCCACTAAACGATTCACGGCTTCTTGATCAATCTGGTCTTTACCGTCCGATCCTTGTTTCAAGGGCCAACGCATACAACCATATCCTAAAATAGAAACCTTATCGCCATTCGTAGGATGTTGGCGATAGGTCATTTTATCGGTAGGAACCTCACCTAACGCCACAGCCGCCCCCGGCTCATTCTTGGGAGCGCAACCGTAAAGCGCCGCCGAAGAGGCGACAGCCCCACCCCCAAATACCTTCAAGAATTTACGGCGATTCATCTCTTGAGGGTTCTCATTCTTTCCACATGAACTCATAACTCGATCGGTTTTTTTATCCTAATTAGTATATCCAACATTAGTCTATCATTAACATTCCTTCTATTAATTGCACAAAAATAATAAAACAGGAAATATATAGGAGAGCAATCCCCGACTAAAAAGAATATTCGGGACTTTATCACGAAAAAAACGGATTTTTGTTGTATTTTTGCGAATTGTTATCAAGAATGATTAGACGAACAGGCACATGGAAAAAGAAGAAAATCCGATATACGAGCGCAACACGCTAGAATTTGTTACGGTAGCACTGGAATATTGTACCTTTGTTGAGACCGCCGGAAATACCGGGCTTTTCGACTTCGTAGATAAGGCGACAAAACTCCTGCCTCTATTATACTTAAAGGCCAGCCTGTTGCCCGAAGTGGAATCTGAAGAGGAAACCGAACTCGAGCTTTCCGTTTCAGAAGACATGTACGAGTCGGTTCGTTCACGGATAGCCGGTTTGCTTGGCGAACGAGATTCCTATCTGGAAACATTTCATGCGGATATGCGGTATAGCGATACTCCTATCGCAGCATTTATTTCCGAGAACTTGGCTGATGTCTATCAAGATACAGGAAATTTCGTATCTTTATTCCGTCAAGGAAACGAGGAAGTTATGCAAGAGGCTATCGCTTTGTGCCGCACGAACTTCCAAGAATACTGGGGACAGCAATTATTGAATGCCTTGAAAGCGTTGCACGCTGTGCGTTACAGTGGTGATGAGGATTTGGAAAAGAATGAAGAGGAAGAATGATACAACAATTTATACATACAATTGCTAAAGAGGAAATAGCGAAACTTACCGTAGAGGAATTCAAGGGACGTATCATTACGATCCTTAGTAAAGAGGAGGCAGACAAGGCCGTTGAGTACTTGCTGCGTTTTCCGATCGTTGGTTTTGACACGGAGACCCGTCCCAGCTTTAAGAAGGGACAGCGTTACAAGATCTCATTGATGCAGATATCAACGGATGATACTTGTTTCTTGTTCCGCTTGAATCATATCGGTATACCGGAATCTCTGGAGAAATTCCTGAAAAGCAGTTCGACCTTAAAGATCGGGTTATCTTTACGGGATGATTTCGGGGCGATACGGAAGCGTTCGGATATAGAACCCGCCAATTTCCTTGATTTACAGAATTACGTAGGCCAGTTCGGCATCGAGGATGCCAGCCTGCAAAAGATATATGCGATACTTTTCCAAAAAAAGATATCAAAAGGACAACGCCTCACGAATTGGGAGGCGGATGTATTGACAGACTCACAAAAGAAATATGCGGCCCTCGATGCTTGGGCCTGCCTAAGAATATATAATTTATTGAATCAAGCATAAATGGAGTATTGTAAAGTTTTTCTCAAGCCTAAGAAAGAAGAATCGCTATTGCGTTTCCATCCATGGGTATTTTCCGGAGCGATCCAATCTGTTGAAGGCGCCCCGGAAGAGGGTGACTTGGTAGAGGTATACGGAGCGAACCAGCGTTTTTTGGCGATCGGCCATTACCAAATCGGCAGTATCGCCGTACGTGTGTTATCTTTCACCCCAATCGCCATCGACGATGCTTTTTGGGTTGAACGTATCCGTATCGCTTACGAACTCAGAAAGACCTTGCGGCTGGCTGGGGTAGAAAATAATAATACGTTCCGCCTGATTCACGGTGAAGGCGATAACTTACCGGGATTGGTGATCGATATGTATGCGCATACGGCGGTTATGCAAGCACATTCGGTAGGAATGCATTATGCCCGTCATCAGATTGCGGAGGCTTTGAAAGCGGTATTGGGCGATACTTTACAAAACATCTACTATAAATCGGAAGCGACTTTACCTTATAAAGCGAATTTAGGTAGCGAAGATGGTTACTTATTCGGAGGCGAAGTGGAAGATATCGCTATAGAAAACGGACTGAAATTCTGTGTAGACTGGCAGAAAGGCCAAAAGACAGGTTTCTTCGTGGATCAACGGGAGAATCGCTCTTTGTTGGAGCATTACGCAAAAGATCGCTCCGTATTGAATATGTTCTGTTATACGGGCGGTTTCTCTTTCTATGCGATGAGAGGAGGCGCTAAGGTGGTTCATTCCGTAGATAGTTCGGCGAAAGCGATTTCTTTGACGAAAAAGAATGTCGAGTTGAATTTCCCGGGAGATCCCCGTCATGAGGCATATGCGGAAGACGCGTTTAAGTATTTGGAAAAAATGGGAAGTAATTATGATTTAATCATATTGGACCCTCCTGCGTTCGCTAAACATAAGAATGTACTACGTAACGCCTTACAAGGGTATCGCAAATTAAACGCGATCGCTTTCGAGAAGATCAAGCCGGGAGGAATCTTGTTTACCTTCTCTTGCTCACAGGTTGTCAGCAAGGAAAACTTCCGTTTAGCTGTATTTAGCGCCGCCGCCCAATCCGGCCGTAGCGTTCGTATCTTGCATCAATTAACCCAACCCGCAGACCATCCGGTGAATATCTACCATCCGGAAGGTGAATATCTGAAAGGTTTGGTATTGTATATAGAGTAAAATAGATATTAAGGGTGAGAAATTGAAAATTATTTTCACCCTTAATTTATTGTCTCTAAATCCATTTTCATTTGCCGAATTATTTTCAAAAGAGAAATTAAGTCTTTATTCACAACCGCAAAGATCTCTTCCTCATCAATACGATGATACTCATGAGCTATAATATCCCTTAATCCCATAATAGCAGTCCAAGGTATATCTGTATATTTTATTAAATAACTATGATTAGTTTTATTATCAATAGTCTTGACACTTTCTCCAATAAAAACCAACTGCATACAGATGCCACTTAAAATGAACATACCATCTTGACTCAAAAGGAAATCATCCGGACAATTTATCTCCCCCGATTTACTCTGTATTAAGAGAATCGAATTTTCTATTCGATCTAACAATGAGCCAATCCGTACCTTATCAAACATAAATCAAATCATTTTCGATATTTTGTCCAAATACACTATCAACAAGTTGTTTGCGAAGACGAATGATATCGACTCTACATCCAAACAAAGACTCTAACTCTTGTTTCATTCGGCTACGTAATAATAGATTAGCTTCCCCTTCGTAAGCAATATCTACGTCACTCTCCTCTGTTTGTTCATTTCGCACGACTGAACCAAAAAGGGCCATACGAACAATGCCATAATCTTTAGCCTTATTTTGAAAATAGCCACGTAGCAATTCTATACACTCTTTTTGCGATCTCATAGACAAACGTTTTACTTTTTACACAAAGAAAAATAAAATCTTCCTATATTCCAAATTATTACATAATTGATAAATACAATCCAAATCTACTAATATCCCGGATTCTGTATCAAATTAGGATTCAAGGAACGGACTTTATCGGGAATTGGGAAAACGGTGGTATAGCCATTCGATTCATCGGGCAATTGAGGGCGATCCGTATAAGGGCGGGTAAACTTTCCAAAACGTACCAAATCCTGCCTCCTCCAGCCTTCCCAAGCCAATTCCAGTTGACGCTCAGCCAAAATATTTTCTAATGTCGCCTTACGAGGTAACATTCCCACACGGAAACGAACGGCATTCAACTCTTCATCCCCATTCTCTCCATTACGCACTTTCGCTTCCGATCTCATTAACAAGACATCCGCATAACGGAATAATACGATATCATTATCCGATAGCTTTCCATCTTTCGTCCCCATCTTATCGATCTCGTATTTCTTCATGCGGGCACCCGCCGTTTTCTCGGCAGGCAACCTAGACAAATCCAACCTAACTTCTAGAGGTAAATACACCAAAGGAGTCCCATTATCTAACCGAATCGTATCACCATTGAGGTCAAACATCGTATCGGCGTAATAATTCTCATAAAACCGGGTATCGACCGAGTCCGTCCCATACGCAAATACCCGAAGGGCCTCTATCGTAGCGCAAGAGCCGTTCTCTCCCCCCAATCCATATGCTTTGGCATGATTATAGTGACGGGAGCGGAAAAGATATTGCATTTGGCTCGTATATAAGTTCTTATCCATCGGAATCGTGAAAATATTCTCTCCGGACGATTCATTAAATACAGAAAAATTATCCGCATAGTTCGGAGATAAGCTATAGTTTAAGTCCGTTATTGAATCACAGTACGCCACAACCGTTTGCCAAGCGTTCAACTTCCTCTCGCCTACCCTAAAATAGATTTCCCGTCCATTCGGACGCAGACCATCCGTCCAGTCGTTATCCGTAAACACTTCTGCGTTTAAGGCCAACTTCGCCAATAAAAAATAAACAACCGGTCTCGTAATCCTTCCATAATAATCGCCGGGCGAATTACTATGCGCCGTACTCAATAACAAAAGGGATTCTTGTAATTCTTTTACAACAAAATCAAAGACCTCTTTCCGGTCACTCTGCCGCACGTCTTTCACCGGAATGGAAGAAGAAACGATAAGAGGGACACGGCCAAACATATCGACTAAATAATAATAATACATCGCACGCAAGGCACGAACCTCCGCCTCATACCGATCTAAATCGTTATAATCCGTTTTTTGCCGCAACTCGCCTAATATCTCTAAAGATTGATTGCTTAATACGATTACTTTATACAGATATTCCCAAGTAGCTTGGATAGCGTCACTATTCGTTCCCCACTTATGCAAGAAGAGACCTTGCCAGAAACCACCGTCATACCAGTCGCCGCCACGAGTCGGGAGCATGGCCTCGTCAGTCGTAAAGGTATTCAAGTCGTAGACACCCCGGTACGTTCCCTGCAATCCTTGGCTATCGCTATAACCGCCGATATAATTATATAAGGAAGCAACCGTATTCAGATAGACATTCTGAGGGGTATCGTACGCATCCTCCGGATAAAGCTGATCACGAGGGTCCTCTTTCAGATAGCCATCGCACGACGATAACATCAAACCCGCAAATATATAGGATAAAATAGAAAGCTTTCTCATACGAACACCTTTTTAAAAATTAAAACTCAACCCCATCGTATAGGAACGAACCACCGGATAAGATCGCTTATCGTCTATACCTAACGTATTATTTACGATAGAGCTATTTATCATCGGAGTCAATCCCGAATAACCTGTAATTGTCGCCAAATTATTTACGGAAACCGAAAGCCGTACGTTTCTTACATATTTCCTTAAATTACCCAGAGGCACGTTCCAACCCAACGTCAAATAATCAAAATTGATATAATCCCCTTTCTCCAACCAATAATCCGTAGCCGTCTGATCTTGAATATTCAGGGATGGAGCTTCTCGCAACACGTTATAATCCGGGAATATATCCATATTCATATAAGTTAGCGATGTTCCATTATAAATCTTATGCCCAAAGGCTCCGTTAATCTGTACTGATAGATCGAATTGTTTATATCGGAAACTGATATTAGAGCCTAAAAGTGTTTTCGGCATGGCTTGTCCCGCAATATAACGATCCTCACCATCCTCCAAACTCACCCCGTTCCCGTTCAAGTCCTCAATCTCATACTTATAGCCGCCATTCCCGTCGGAAACCAAACCTGTACATTTCGGTAAATAAAAAACCCCCAAAGGCTGTCCGACCATTTGATAAACGATATGATTATACCCTCCATGGAAACCAGCCCCATTTAAATCCGAGATGCTGGTATATTCCGGGGCGGACATATATTCCCCTTTATAGTAACCGCTCAAGGAGAGCAATTTATTCCGTTGGAAAGTTACGTTTACGTTTATATTCAATTCCATATCTTTCGTACGCAAGGGTGTGACGCCAATACCCAATTCCACACCACTATTCCGCATCGACCCCAGATTCGCCAACATTTTATTATAAGCGAAAGGCGGAACGCTTACATCGTATAAATACAACATATCATCCGTCTTGGAATTATAATAATCTACGGCAAGAATAAAACGATTGTCGAAAAACCCGGCATCGATACCGGCATTGAACGTACGTTTTACCTCCCATTTCAAGTCCGGATTCGCATTACGGATCGTACCCAAGGTAACGGTGGGCGCACCATTTACGGAAACAACCCCATTAGGCTTCATCAATCGCAAAGAATTGTAAGAATCGATCGCATCTTGATTACCGGATAGGCCATATCCCGAACGAATCTTTAAATTCCTTACCCACGAGACACCTTCCATAAACTCCTCTTCGGTCAACACCCAAGCGACAGAAGCCGAAGGGAAAAAACCCCATTTATTATTGGCCCCCACTTTCGAAGAGGCATCCGCACGGGCATTCACGGTAGCGATATACTTTCCATCATAAATATAATTCACACGTCCAAGGAAAGAAGCCAGATGAGGAGCCTCATAGTAAGAACCGGTCCCCTCCCATAAACGTACCGCACCTGCCTGTAAATTATCATAACCAAAACGATCGGTACTGAAATTCGTCGCAGTCGTATAAAAACCTCTCGTTATCATTTTCTGAGCTTCCGCCAATCCCAATACATTTAGTTGATGCAAACCAAAGTCTTTTTTATAGGCCAACATGAAATCTCCCAATAAAGATTCTGTTTTCCGCTCCCCCCGATAAGCCTGCCCATGTGCCCAAACCGAAGTAGGGAGGTATTGGGCGTTATCTATTACATTATAGGTATACGAACCGAAAGCCGTAAACATTAAATGCTTACTCAAGTTAAAAACCAGTTTTAAGTGCGTATTTATATGAGCATTCGAATCATCATCCTTCACCTCCAACCAAGCCAAAGGATTCGTGATCTGGCTAGCGTTAGTTATTTGATCCCAGCTACCCGTCTCCATATTCTTATGATTCGGAAATGTCGGGTTGAAAGTAGCGGCGGAATAGAACATCTTCTGTACGTCATTTAAATAAGCATTTTTCAGCAAGGAACCAAATATGCCTAAATCAAAGACTAGAAGATCATTGAACGCATGCTGTGTAATATTCAACTTGGTCGTAAAATTACGTGAGTTCGTATTTCGGATAACCCCTTCCCTTTCCACAAATCCCAAGGAGGCACGATAACTGGAAGTCTCCGAACCACCCCCAAAAGCGATATGATGATTCTGCACCAACCCCAACCGGGTGACCTCATCCTGAAAGTCCGTATTATTCCCTAAATCTAAAATACCGATATTACGTTCCTCCGCCAGTTTCCGGAAACCATTCGCCGATAACATATCCAAACTTTTATAAGCCGCCTCCACACCGAAACTCCCATCATAACTGATACTAAAAGCTCCCTGCCGCCCTTTCTTTGTCGTTACCTCGATAACACCGGAAGCGCCACGAGAACCATATTGAGCAGTCTCCGAGGCATCTTTCAAGATCGTGAAGTTCTCGATATCCGCCGGATAGATCGAGCTAAGCAAATTAAGATCGGCAAAAACCCCATCAATAATCACCAACGGATCATTACCTCCCGTTAAGGAAGTTGTACCCCGGACCCGGACGGCAGCCAAGGCAGCGGCGCTATTTCCTCCAACCGGGATACTAACGCCGGATACCCTTCCCCGAAGAGCGTCCAAGGGTGTAGAGATCAATCCCTCATTCATCCCCCCTTCATTCACCCGATTTACGGAACCGGATAAAGTACTACGATTGCCCGTAGCATATCCGACAGTGATCAACTCATCTATCAAATTGGAATCCGACAAGAGAGGC